>Ga0160423_10000166_pt1 | contig 49065 bp, 17 predicted proteins | sample CRUFie14St8metaG_FD_108191 | JGI IMG/M metagenome (GOLD analysis project Ga0160423, IMG submission 108191) | Marine microbial communities from the Costa Rica Dome - CRUD Field 142mm St8 metaG | ecosystem: Environmental > Aquatic > Marine > Oceanic > Photic zone | place: Costa Rica: the Eastern...
CCGCACGGTTGGTTCCGCATGCGGGCCCTGGCACCCCCCCGGCGGCCCGTCCTTTGGCTGGCGCATCCCCCCCCCCTTTTCCCGCCCCCCCCCCCCACTCAGCGGCCGATGAAACAGTGGCGGTGGCGCCCCGGGTCGGACGCGAGGTGGAAGAGCAACGTGGTGTGCTCCGTGTGCGCCCGTGGGAAACACCTGTGCTCGTGCTGCCTGCTGGACTTGGACTACTCGGTTCCGGTCGCCGTCCGGGACGCCGCTTTGGGCGAGTCCTCCACCGGCGTCGCGGTGATGCCCCAGAGCGGCGTGAACAGGGAGTACTACGTGCAGCAGCTGGAGGAGTCCATCAAGTCTGGAGAGTTCGACGCTCAGACAAAGAACAGGAGCAGGCCCAGCGAGCTGTTGAACCAGTTGCAGCGCTCCACGCCCAACTACGGCAGGAACAAGGCCAAGCTCTGCTCGTTCTTCGCGAAGGGGACGTGCACGAGGGGTGACGAGTGCCCGTTCAGGCACGAGCTCCCCGACGAGGTCTACAAGGACAAGTCTCTCGCCAAGCAGAACATCAAGGACAGGTACCACGGGACGAACGACCCGGTGGCCGAGAAGATGCTGAGGAGGGCGCGCGGGGCCCCTTCCCTCAAGGACTTTCCGGAGGACAGGTCCATCTGCACGATGTACGTCGGGGGGCTGCCAGAAGGCGGCGCGGTCTCCGAGAAGGACCTCCTGGACCACTTTTACGCCTTTGGGGAGGTGAAGGCCATCAGGAAGTCGGAGGCGAAGAGGTGCGCCTTCGTGACCTTTGCCACGAGGGCCATGGCGGAGGAGGCGGCGAGGACCCACGCGGAGACGGGGCTTACGGTGAAGGGGACCAAGCTCAGGATGATGTGGGGGCGGCCAAGCGCGCCGAGGGCGGGGGGGAAAAGGCCGCCTCCGCAGCAGCAACCGCCTCCGCAGCAGCAGCAGCAGCAGCAGCACCCCGCGCCCTACCCGAGCATGGACCCCTCCCAGATGGGCGCCGCGCCACGGGCGAAGCGCGCGAAGCAGGAGGGTCAGGAGGGCTCTTGAGAAAATAAATAAATATTTCCGCAGACATAAATTTCCCTGGCCTTGGACTTTCGACGCATTCGCATTGTCCGAGGGCGGTGTAATCGAGGGTGGGTGGGAGACGTAACGTCTGCGCTAATCCGTTTCGCGGTTTTCACGCCGGCCCCCAGTGCGCCGCAAGCGGGCGAGGAAGATGGGTTCGTCTGCGCGCAACGTCGGATCGGGCACCCCGTCGCCGCTGGTCGCGACCACCCTCGTGCTTGCCGCCTTGGCGCTGATCGCTCCGACCGCGTGCCTGGCCCTGTCGCCCAGCAGGCGGAACCTGCTGCAGGGGTCGCTAAACGCGTCGTCTTCCGAAGATGGCGGCGAGTGGGACGCCTCCAGCTCGATGTTGGTGAGAAGCGTGGACCTGAGCGAGGACTACCGGACGAAGATGCTCCTGCTGCGGAACATCGAGGAGGACGGGGTGGTGAGGGCGATGAGCGGCGCGAGGCAGGACGTGAGCCAGATTCCCACCACGCGGTACCAGTGGCTGAAGAGCATCACGGACATCTTCAACGGGGAGTCCGGGTCGTCCTCGGACAAGTCCGACCACGGCGACAGGAAGCCCTACATCGTGGTCTTCAAGAACTCGTCCGGGGTGGACCAGCTCAGGGGGATCTGCGCCCAGTATGGCATCTTCCTCAAGGGCAGCGACGGCAGCTGCAACATGCCCGAGGTGTGCCGCAGGGTCTACGCCTCCACTTTCCGCGGGGTCTCCGGCTTCTTCTCCCAGGCCCAGCTCAGAAAGCTGCTGACGTGCTTCGAGGACTCTGTGGACTTTGTGGAGAAGGACAAGGTTGTGTACAAGGCAGAGTCGCCGCCGCCCGAAAAATTCCGGGCCTTCTCCTCGGTCAGTCACCACAGCGGCACTGAGTACCCCGTGTCGAGCGAGATGACCAGGATCGGAGACGCGCTGGAGGCCAGGCTGAGGGGAGGGAGTCCGTCGGACTCGGGGCTTCCAGGATCCGGCAGCGGCAGGGTGAGCGCTTTCGGCGTTGGCCAGACCCAGAACGTGAACGTTGCGTTGTGGAACCTGGACAGGATCGACCAGAGGGGCCTGCCCCTGGACGGCAAGTTCTCCAACGAGGGGAGCGCGGGCAAGGGGGTCACCATCTACACCGTCGACAGCGGTTTGCGCAAGACCCACCAGGAGTTTGGGGACTGGCAATCTCGGTCGTCGAGGGCCTCACACGGGTGGGATTTCGTGGACGACCACTCGAACGCGGACGACTGCGACGGCCACGGGACGCACGTGGCGGGCACGGCGGTGGGAAGGACGACGGGGGTCGCCAAGAACGCGGACGTCGTCGGAGTCCGGGTGCTCGACTGCTCTGGTTCAGGGTCTGTCAGCGATGTCATCGCGGGGCTGGACTGGGTGGCGCAGAACCACAAGAAGCCCGCCATCGTGACCATGTCCCTTGGCATCGGCGTGGGGTCCTGGTCCAGGGCTCTGGAGGAGTCCGTGAGGAACCTGATTTTGGACTACGGGATCACCGTCATTGTGGCCTCTGGAAACAGCGGTGTGGACTCATGCTACGTGGCACCAGGGAACGTGGAGGAGCCCATCACCGTGGCGGCGAGCGACCTCTCCACCAAGTTCGGGTCGACCTCGGGGGCGGACCAGGAGTCCCTCTACAGGTGGTCGAACACCGGGCAGTGCATCGACATCTTCGCCCCGGGCGTCGATATCTACTCGGCCTGCGGCGGAGACTCCAGGTGCACAAAGGCCGCAGATGGGGCGTACGCCTGGGCCTCGGGAACCAGCATGGCGGTCCCGCTGGTTGCCGGGGTGGCTGCCAACTACCTTTCCGAACACCCCGGCGCGTCGCCGGCGCAAGTGAAGCAGGTAATTTTGAGGTCGGCCACAAAAGGTGTTCTTGCCAGTCCCCACATGAGAAAGGGAAGCCCAAACCTGTTGCTGTACTCCAAGCTGGGCAGGCCTGTGGCAGCACACGGATAAGGAAAAGAGAAAGAAAGGAAGGGCAAGAGAGGGAGCAAAGACCGTTGCCTCATAAGACTCACCACACACTGAAACGGAATAAAAGATAGTCTTATTCTTTGGCCGCACCCTTCTCCGCTGCCCCTCTCATCTTCACCATCCGGTCCCATGCGGCATTGTCGCAATCCTTGTTCCTCTTCTCCGGATCCTTGATTTCCTCGTTGCTCAGGGACAGGTTGCTGGCGACCGTGCTCAGAGCCGGAGGCACGGTCACGAACAGGGCCTGGAGGATGTTGCACAAGTAGTCGATGTCCGCTTGCAGCTGGGAGCAACCGGTCTCGTTCAGTCGCGGGATCTTCAGAATATCCCTCGTGTACAATTTCGCGGCCTCTTCCACGATCTTGCTGATCCACTCGGCGGCAAAGGAGCTCTGTTCCGGGCCCTCCCCCCTCTGCTCCTCCTCGCTTTGGAGCCTGGAGCCCACTTCCTCGAGGTCGTCAAGGACTTCGAATTGCTGGGGAACCACCAAAAGGTACTCGCCCAGGCTCGTCACGTGCTTGGAGGGGAACACACTGAAGGATGGAAGGTCAAAGGTCGTGTCCTTGCCCTCCGCCCTGCACCATAGCTTGCTCTCTTTGAGGCCCAGCAGGCTCTCCCTCACTTTGATCATCATGAAATCCAACACAAGGCCCTCCGCGGCCTCCGCAAAGTCCTTCACCGACCTCTGCGAGCTGGGCAAGAGCGACGATCCAGCAAAGCCCGCGAGCTTGCCCACGTGCTCCTCCCTTTGGCCGGGGAAGAGCGTGAACCAGACGCCAATGTCTGACTGCAGCTCCCACGATTTCGAGCACAGCGAGGCCACGGAGGCGCCCAGGGCCTCCTCCAGGCCACCAATCGACGCGGAGAACAGGGCCGCGACCTGGAGCACCCTGAGAATGGCCACCAAAATGTCCTCCGGGAGCCCGTCCTGCTTGTAGGCTGCGTCGGCGTCCTGCCCAGCAGCCGAGGCCTTGACAGCGGCCTCCTTGGCGCAGTCCTGGATGACCTTGAGGGAAAAGGAGACCTTGCTCATTACGGCGACGAGGCACTCGTCCACGACTGCCAGTAGCTCGTCGACCTTGAAGCCATCGGTAATTTTCAGACACCTCTGCGCGGCCGCCTCACCGACCTTGCAAAGGGGCCCGATGAGTCCGTGGATCGCGCTTGTGCACGCCTCGATGGAGTCCGCCACGCTCCCGCTCGAGGAGTGGGCGGCTTGCTTCAACTTGGTCGTCCGCAGCTGCAGGTCCCCGGAGAGCTTGTTGTACGAGCCGGAGATCTCCTGCCTCTCAAGAAGGGGATACAGCAGGACCTGGTCCTTGATCTGACCGTAAGTGCAAAGGGCGAGGCACTCGAGGAGCTTGCCCCTGCCCTGCTCCCGGGCCCCCGACCTCCCCAGCATCGTGGTCACGGACCCCAAAAATTCCTTCAGGCACGTCTTTACCGCGACGAGGACCTGCAGGGGGGACACAGGGCTGTCCCCGGCGTCGTGGGCGAGCTTGGCCGCGCTCAGCGTGTTCTGAAGCCTGTTCTTGAAGGACTGCTTGATGCTAATGAAGCAAGTCTCGATTAGGGTCATGAAGAGGGCGTCTGCCTCGTCGGGGAGGACCTCAAGACACCACTTGTGCTCCGCCTCAACCACTGCGAGGACGCTACGGAGCCACTCGGGGAGCCATCCCTCGAAGGAGACAACCTTTGGAGTCGCGTCATCGCCGGCCGATGCGTTCTTCCCGACCCCGAGGCCCTGCATTGGCGAGAAGGTCTCCCAGCTCGACTGGAGCTTGGATATTTTCGCGGAGACGAAGAGCGTGCCTATCGTGTCGTTCTTGTTGCTCAGGACGAGGATGCTGGACAGGTGCTTGACGGATTTTGCGTCGTGGTCCTCGAATGCCTTCTGCAGTGGCGCCTGGACCATCTGCTGCAGCCTCTCCTCGAACTCGTGCAGCTTCGTCTCGACCCCAGCGAACTCGGGTACCCCGCTCACGGACTCCAACCCCTCCCTGATCTGCTTCAGCTGCCGCCCAATGGTGGTTAGGTCTCCCTGCTTGAAGGTCTGCTCCACCGTTGCCAGCAGCTGCGCCATTCCCGCGGCCTCCCCGAGGGCGTCTCTCGCCCTCCTCATGTTCGACTGCACCCGGTCCATAACCTGGATGTTCCCTAAGGTGTACCCCACAGCGCTCTGGGTCTTTCCTATGCCTTCCACCATCTGCAAGATCTGCTTCCTCAACGCTCCCGCCTTCTCCTGCAGGGTCCCCAGCTCCTGCCTCGCGAGCGGCAGCCGCTCGTGGGCGGCCCTGGCAACCTCCTCGACGCTCGCGTCCAAATCGTCGGCTTTCAGCTGGAGCTTCACCTCGAGCTCTCCGAGGAAGTCCAGAATCTCGGCGTCCACCGCGACGTCACTGCCGCCGTTCGCGGCCGCACCGGCGCCACCATCGCTCGCACCGGCGCTCCGAGCGAGCCGCTCCGCTATCTCCGCGTTCAGCCACGCGCAGGCGTCGAAGTGCTCGCCGGCTGCCATGATCCCGCTCTCGATCTGAGCAGCAGCCTCCAAAACCTCCCGGCACTACATCGGCGGGATCGGGCAGGTCGGGGAGCATCGATGGTGGTTTGGGTGGGAGCAGGACCAAGGAAGCAACAAAGATTAAAACTAAAGATTAATGGCGAAAAAGGACCCTACCCTTGGACAACCCTGGGTGACTGCATCGTGTGGACTTCCTGCCTCGAGGGTCCACGCGGCAGGGAGGGTCCACGCGGCAGGACTGCGTCCTCATCTTCCTCGGGGAGGCTCTCCTTGAGGTCCAGGACCTTGGCGTACAGCGAGTTCTCGGTATCCGAGTCGATGCTCAGGATCTTCAGCTGCTCCAGGTCCACGAGGAGCCCCTCGCAGAAGGACACGAGGGCGGCGGGGTTGTCCGCAAGATAGGTCTCAAGGTACTCCTTGTTGACGCGCCACAGCCAAACAGGGGTGGTGGACATGTACGTGTTGAAGGAGGTCTCCAAGGGAAAGTTGGGGTCGAGCATGCGCAGGATCAGCGAACAACCGAAGACCTGGGGCCCATTCAGGCTGACGTTGCGGGACTCGCCCTGCTTGACGCACATCACTCTCCCCCTCTCGAGGAGCCAAAGGGAGTCCATATCGGGCTTGAGGCCCTCACCACTCCCCCTTCCCTCCGAGTGGGCGATGAACTTTCCGGGAGGGTACCACTCGGCCCGGAACCGGCGCGATAGATTCTGCCAGTGCCTGTCCGGCACGTGGGAGAGGCAAAGGACCTCCTTGAGGAGGGGCGTGGTGATGTGCTCTGCCGCGGCGGCCCTGAGGGGAAACGGAAGCTCTTGCAAGATCTTCTTCTCGTTCTCCAAGTCGGCCGACTTGGACCAAACGATGGAGTAGAACGACCGAATTTTCATGTTCAGCTTCTTTGGGATTCCCCTGTTCCTGACCCAGCTGTCCACCAAGTCGATTTTGTCGTTGTAAATTTGAAGCTCTTCTTTCTGACTTGAGACCTTCTCCAGGAACAGGGTGGTGGTCGAGACGAGGTAGCCAAAGAAGATGGCCCCAACGAACATCATCACCGTGGCCACCGCCTGCTCTGCCGTGGTGGTGGCAGAGATGTCCCCGTATCCCACGGTCGTGATCGTCATGCTCGAAAAGTAGAAGGCCGCCATGTACTGCACAGAGTTTGGCGCGCACAGCAGCCCCGCGAACTTGAGCCACGAGTCCGGAGCGTCCTCCTCCTCGCCCTCCGCGCAACTGTAGAGTAGTCGAGAACCTTCATCGTTATCTTTGTACTTGGGCGGCCAATTCGGCATAGTGTCCTCGAGCACCGCGGTATAGTACCAGATGCAAGCCATCATGTGCGCTGTCCAAGTAAACAAGATCACGATCTGCACGAACTGGAACCAAATCATCTTTGCGCCCGTCGCGCGCTTCACGCTGACGCTCGCCGCGTCGAGGGCGTCGCTCAGCAGCAGCCGAATGGCTCTCGCCAGCCTGAGCAGCCTGAGCAGCCTCATCATCTGGGTGATGTTGATCCCCCCCCAGCTGGTGCTCGTGCCGTCGACGGAGAGGCAGACGGTCTGAACGAAGACGGGAATTGTCGCGGGGAAGTCCACCAAGAAGGTCCCGTGCTTGATGTAGAAGAGCGCAGACTTCGTGCTGTCGAGTTCCACCGTGCGGCTCAGCTTGTGCACGACAGAGTACCCAACCCTAAGGTTGACGAGGACATCCAGGACGTAGAGCCAGCCGGCGACAAAGTCGACGACTGCGGTCCACTCTGACCACTGGCAGTCCTCCAGGCCGAAGAAGACCGAGTACGGCACCCAGAACGCGGTGTAGGTGCAGTCAAGTACCATCATTAGGTACTGCCACGTGGCGTAGTATATCGAGAAGGGCGAGAGGACCTCGATGATGGGAATCCGCCTCTTTGCCCTCCGCACGGCGTTGTGCTCCATCTCGTCCCTGTAGCTCTCCTCCCTGTCCTCCTCGCCCTGCAGCGACACCTTCAGGATCTGAAAGTTCGACGTGGTCTCTCTCCAGCTCGATGACCTTTTTCCCTTACCCTCGTGCGTCCGGTCTCCGTAGGTGCTCCCGGCGCTGTTCGCGGGCGACCTGGACTGCCTCCACGAGCTTGAGTCCACGTTCACGCCATGGCGCTGCAGGATCTTGAACCACTCCTTCTCGTTCACCTCGATCTCCCTCTGGGCGACCATCCTGACGAAGAAGGTCCGCGCCGGGGTGACGTCGACCGCCGCCCCCATCCGGTCGGGCTCCCTGTCCATCAACAAGTTCCCACGGTCCTCATCCGCGTCTCTTTGCGTCATGGTCTGCAGGATCCCGTCAGAGGTCTGGCCTCCCGAGACCGCCATGGTGGCCACGACGACCCCTCGCCTCGCTGCCTGTTCCCCCTCCCTCTCCAACGAACAGACTCCTCTCCCTTGCGCAAGGGCCGTTTCTTCCCGCGGTTCAATCGTTACAGCCCGTTCTCGCGAAATGTTCGATTTTGGAAATGTTGTGCACGAAAAAAAAAAAAGCATCGACAGCTCGGGAAGTGTTCCCCGTCTCCGAAAAAACGGCCTGCACTGGTAGACGGGACGACGACGACGACGGCAGTGGCACCATGGCGGAGACCTACGTGTTCGCGAACAACAAGGGTGGCTCCGGAAAGAGCACCATCGCGTTCCAGCTTGCCGCAAGTCTCGCGAAGCAGAGGCCGAAAACGCAGGTCCTGGCGATCGACCTGAGCCTTTACTCCGACTTGACGACCATGTTGTGCGGGGGGACGAGCCGCCCGTCATTGCTGGCGGCGTCCCGCGGCGCGCAGACCGCGCTCGAGGGAACTTCAAAGGATGAGCGCGTGGAGGGCCTGTTGCGCGCCCTGGCGACCGGAAAGCAGGGCGGGATGACGGACGAGGACGCCCAGGTCTCCGGCCTCTTCGGCGGTTGGAACCCGTTCTCCCCGTCCAAGCCCCGCGCGAACGCGTCCTCGGGCGCGGACGCCAGCGGCGAGAAGCCCATCGACCTCAAGCGCTTCGCCGTGCGGCCCGTGGACCTCCTCGAGGAGGTTGATAAGGGCGGGGACGTCCCTTGGACGCTCCCAGGCAACCTGTGGGTGTGCTGCTCTTGCGGGGAACTCCCCCTCGGCCCGCAGGAGGTTCCCGACGCGGTGAGGAGGCTCAGGGCCGCCATCGCGACGCTCCCCCAGAATTGGATCGTCGTCATCGACACGGACCACCTGGCAAAGGCCCCCGTGAGCGAGCTGGCCTTCTGCTCTGCCTCCAAGCTGGTCCTGCCCCTCTCCATCGACGACAACGACTTCTCGAGGCTCTTCATCGACCCTACTGGGAACGCCCTCTTCGACGTCCTCGAGGCCCTGGAGGGCAGGGAGCCCGGCTGGCTCCAGGCCAAGGTCCACAAGGTCGTCTTCAACAGCATTCTGCATTACCAGAACGCGCCCTCGCAGAACGACGGGGTCTCCCTGCCCTTCACGCCCGCAAAGGCCTGTATTCAGCAGATGAAGAACATGTGCGACCAGATGTACAGCGTGCACGAAGCGGACGATAAGCTCGTGCGGTTCTTCTCGGAGGGCCACAAGTGCGGGTCTGTGGAGGACTTTCGTGCCAGGTACTTTTCCGGCATGAGGAAGGCCAGCGAGATTGTGATGAACGCCAGTAAGCTCCTGGGGTGCCCGATCTGCGTGTTGCCCTCGGGGCCCATCGCCATCGACGCCCTGAGCTGCAACATTGACGCCAAGGTGCTGGGGGCCCTGCAGAACGAGGTGGATCTCCTGACCCGGTCCGTCTTCTCCTGAGGCCTTTTGTGGAGAGAGGGTGAAAGTGGACGTGTGCGTGTGCGCTCGTGAGTGTGTGTTTTGTAATCCGATTGTTAAGTCTTTGCGTTTTTTGTCTTAAGAGTCTTCAGTGCTTCGCCGTCCGTCCTCCGTCCCCCGCGTCCCCGTACCTCGTCGAGTTCTGCTTGGCCTGCCCCAGCTCAACGTTTCTGGCCCTCGCCGCAAAGTCCAGAGAGCACCTCGTCTCGCTCGTGTTTGAACCGGCCGGCGAGGCCTGCACAAACATCAGGACCTTGGAGTGCCCGCCCAGCGAGTCCTGCAGGACGTAGGTTAGCTTGGAGTTCCTGAAGGGGACGTGGCCCTTCTTGGCGCTGAGCGCCTGGATGACGTCCCCGAGGGAGGACAGGGACTTGTTGATGGACTGGGCCTCCTTGAGTCTCGCCCCGGTGGCCTCACTCTTGCCCACGCGCTCACTACCCGCGAGGTCGACCAAGTGCAGCTTCCCCCGGTGTTCCTGCTTCGAGATTCGGTTTCTGCACGTCACGCTGACGCTCAGCATGGCGTGGCTTCTGCTCGAGTGCTCGTTCATGTTTGTCACAGAGACGGCCCTGTTCTTGCTCGCCACCTCCATCACCTTGACGATGTCCTGAGGCGTCTCAACCTTCATGGCCGTCAGGCCAGGCACGTGGACCGACCCATCCTTGGCGAGCTTGGCCTCGAGCTTCTTCGAGTTGTCCCGCACCAAGAGGTCCCTGAGCTGCTCGTTGTAGATCTCCAGCACGCTTGCGCTGACAATGATCTCGTAGTCCTCCCCCCTCTCCTCCGCCAGGCGGAAGAGCTCCGCGATGGCCCTCGTGTTGACTCCAGGGTCCTCTCTTGGCCCCTCCATCGTGTGGGTCTTCCCGCTACCCGTCTGGCCGTATGCAAAGATGCAAAAGTTGTAGCCGTCCAGGACGCTGGCGATCAAAGGGGCGACCTCCTCGAATACCGCGGTCTGGCTGCTATCCGGCTGGAAGACCTTGTCGAACTCGTAGGTCTTCGCCCTTGAGTACGACCCGTCCGACGCCAGAACGGTGATCTCGTCCTCCTCCGGGAACCTGGTGACATCCTCTTCCTCCTCTTCCACCTCCTTGCCGAAGAGGGGCCGGACCCTGCAAAACACCCTGATGTTTCCCCTCAGCTCGATCAGCTGGTTGTACAGCTGCTTCCTGAGCTTGCACTCCTTCTTGTAGCGGTCCATGGCGTCCCTCATGGACGCAAAAGCCCCCGAGGCCATGAAGTCGCTGAGCTGTCTCAGGGCAAAGGCGGACATCAGCGGCACCGCCGTGCTCAGGGCCTCCGCCTCGCTCCTGCAGGTCGCAAGGTCCCTCCTCAGGCCCTCGCACCCCTCCATGATCGCCGCGGCCCCCGCGGCCACGATCTGCGCCTGCTCCCCCTGCAGCTGCTCCCCCTGGGCCTCAGCGGCCGCGATGGCACTTGCCGCCTCATTTGTGGCTGCCTCCGCGATGGCCTCTGCCTGCTGCCTCGCCCCCTTCTCCTGCGCAACCTGGGACTCCAGGTCCATCTTCGCCTTGACCAAATCGTCGATGATCGAGTGCTGCTCCTCCATCAGCGCGGCGAGCTGCTGGGCCTCCTGCTGGTAGTGCAGGACCTCCTGCTGAGTGTTCCCGGCCTCCCCGGTCTCCATGGACTGCATCCTCTCCATGGCGTTCTCCAGCTGCTTGCTGAGGTTGTCCCTCTCCCGGACAGCCAGCTCCAGGTCCTCCTTCAGCTGTTTGGCCTCCTCGGAGACCTGCTTGAGCTTCTCGCCGCCGTCCCCGCTCTCGCCGCCCTTGGCCTCAAGCTGGAGGAGCTCCAGCTGCGCGTCCAGGCCCTCACACTTCTCCTTCGCCTCGTCGCGCTCCTCCAGAGCCTTCTGCAGCGCCTCCCTTAAGGTCCTGAGCTCGGCCTCCGCCCTGGCGAGGTCTTGGGCGTCCTTTGGGACCTTGGAGGACTTGGAGCTCGACTTGGACTTTGCGGGCTTGGCGGCCTTTGGCGTGCCATCCTTGTTCGTCCCGAGCGGAATCTTTTTGGCCTTGGTCAGGCTCTCGTCGATGAAGGACTCCTTGTCCAGGGGGATTCCCTCCTTGAGCAGGTCGGTGCTCACCACGTTGCCCTCCTCGATCGCCTGGCAGAAGGACTGCAGGGCCTCCACGGCCTTTGGGTGCTTGAGGTAAAGGTCGATGTACTCCCAAAGGCGGTTCTTGATCTTGACGGCAGTGTGGTACCCGGTGAGGTACGTATAAACTTTCTGCTTTCCCTTCTTGTTCACGAGCTGAACCTGGAAGAGGTCGTTGTCGATCATCCAGCTCGCGAGCATGGGATACGGCACGCTCCTCGTCACCTTCCCGTGCGAATCCAAGACGGCGAAGCCAAAAATGTCGATCCAAAGGTACACGTCCTTCAGGCCCGTGGTGGCGAATGATATCACCTTCTTCTTCTCCTTGACCTCACGCGAGGCGACGACCATCGGGCACACCGCCTGGATCTTGTTTCCGGCCTCCGCGTCCTCCAACGTTTCGTAGGAGACTCCGTCCCCCCCGACCACTTTTCGCGCCTCCTCGAGCTCGTCCTCGTCTTCTGGATTGGGCTTGGATCCGTTCGCCGCGAAGGGCCCCTGTTCCTCCTCCTCGCCCCCCTCCATCGTTCGCACGGCGGCCTCTTCACCAGCCTCAGCCACCATCTTCCCCAGCCAGCCAGCCAACAACTCGTCTTGTTGGCGCAGTGGCGTTCAAAAGTAAGTGGCTTTTGGAGAGGCCGCTTGAAAACTTGACTTTCCCCAAGATCGGATCTTGGGACATCCAACATTTCCATGAATTTTCCAACAGGACACATCAGCAGATTTCATCGTCGAACGGACTTCAAAACGAGGGAACGTTTGCATTCACGGGGACGTGCTCACGGGAGCCGGCGATCGAGAGGGCAGTGCGGAGCGCGCAGGAGTCCTCCATGGGGTCGGTTCGGGGGTTTCGTGTGGAATGCCAGGTGCGGGAGGCAGGGGGCTTCTTCGGCGGGCACACCTACGCGGCGGCGCGGGTCACTTTGGAGTTGGGCAGGGACGAGATCAAGTACTTGCAGTGCACAAAGCTCAGCCCAGGTGATGGGGAGGGCACGTGCACGTCCGGAGAAACGCAGCAGGGTAGCGTCCGGCTTCCCCTGGCGGGAATGAAGCTGAAGGTACAGAAGGGCCTGGTGGCCTGCTGCAGCTACTCGAAGACCAAGGACGAGGCGAGGACCGCGACTCACTTCAAGTTTGAATCGGAGGACGTCCTCCGGTCCTTCTTGGGCGAGATGGCGTCTTTCCCGGAGATCTTTCGCAGGTTCCGGGACTACTACGAGGTCGGCGAGAAGGTCGGGGAGGGGCACACCTGCGTCGTGTACAAGGCCAAGAGCAAGATCGACGGTGGTGTGTACGCCATCAAGCTGAGTACAAAGAGCAAGGAGAGCCATAAAGAGATGCACAACGAGTTGCGGATCCTTCGGTACCTTCGGAACGAGCACCCCGCGCTCCCTCGCGTGAACGACTACTTTTATGACTCGAAGGTGAGTATTGTGTATCCACCTCGATCTCAAATTTTCGTGTCGACCTGACTTGACCGCTCTCTTCTTCTCTCCATCAGGGGAACATCGCGATCGTTCTTGAATTCTTGGACCTTTCGCTGGGAGAGTACGTGCAGGAAATGGGGAGCATTCCGGAGCCGCAGGCAAGGGCGATGTTCAAAGGCGTCCTGGACTGCGTGTGCTTCCTCCATCGCAAGGGCCTTGCGCACCGAGACCTCAAGGTGGAGAACCTGATGTTCGTCCCCACGGAGGGCGTGGAGGCAGTGGAGAAGCATGGTGGTAGAAGAAGCTTCTTCAACGGCTTCCGCTCCAACTCTCGTAAGGATGAGGAGGCGAGGGCGAGGAGGAGGCGTGCCAGCTCGGACAGGGGGTCCAGCTTGGAGGCGCTGAGTCTCAAAGTCATCGACTTTGGGTTCGGGAAGATTCGGAGCAGCAACTGCTGGAAGGCGTCCACCCCCTGTGGCACGACCAGGTACATGGCCCCGGAGATGGTCGAGGGCAGGGCCTACTGCCAGGCAGTCGATCTCTGGTCCTTAGGATGCATCCTGCACTACATGCTCTTCGGCAAGCTCCCATTCTCCAAGGACCAGGTGAAGCAGGGAGACGTCTCGCAACCTTGTCTGGGTGGCGATGAGATCTCCCAGGCGGCCAAGGACCTCTTGTCCAAATTGCTGTCGGCGAACACGGATAAGAACCGCAGGGTCACGGCGAGCGAGGCTGCGGAACACCCTTGGTTCACTGCCGCTGAGGAGTTCAAGGTGGATGAAGTGAAGCCGGCGTCGGACCTGCCCTTGAGCCGGGGGTCCCTCTCGCCAGGGGAGAACCTGGGGAAGATGCTCTCTCGCATGAGGGAGGCGGAGGAGGCCAGGGAAGGGGACGGCACCGGGGAAGACCCTTTCGCGAGGCCCTCGCCGGTCACCACGTTGAACTTTGTTGGAGATTCGAGCTTCAAGTCGAGGCAGCTCAGCATCCTTCGAATGCACCTTGAGGAACAGCTGGGCCCAGCCGGGAATAGGGACGAGCTGAGCCTCAGTGACAGCGATTAAGAAAAGGTTTTTTAATAATAATACATATACACAACATAAATTTTACAAAAGCTTCGTGTGGTTGACGAAGCTTATCTGGGCGATCACTTTTTGGATTTCTTGCCCAACTTCAAGGTGTTCTTGAGCTTTCTCAGAATGGTCACCTTCAAGGCGATCTTGATCGGGTCCTGAACGAACATCTCGATGAAGATTGCAAAGGTGCTTGAAAGCAGCCATGCCCTGCCTATCGCTGGCTCAAACTTCAACCCATAGAGTATGGTGAACCACGAGGCAATGGCGCAGAAGATGAAGCAAGAGGCGTACACCACGTAGATGAACCAACGCGGCAACCCACCCTTTGGCTCCTTCTTCCTCTTCACCTTCTTGCTCCTCTTTCCTTTCTTCCCAGAATCCAACTTGTTCTGGAAGGACTCGCTGATCAGCGATTGTTCCGTGCTCGTCCATTTCTTCGCGAGGTCATCGAAACCTAGGTTTTTCTTTCCTTCCGAGATGACCTTTCCCTGGGTGTGGGCTTTCACCCACCATAGTCCGGACATGATCTCATCCGCCTTCTCGGCCGCCTTCTCCTCCTTCATCTTCTTCCTGAGAATGAATGCCCTCCAGTGGGCCTGGATTTTGGTGGCAGCCTTGTTCTGCTTCCTTTTGAATGCAACCAACTTCTTCTTCCACCTCCTCTGTATCTTCCTCACGACGGCATCGATGGCAGGCGGGACGTAGAAGGCCGCGGCCTCATTTTCCGCCATGTCAGCAGATGGTCCCTCGGCCCCGCTTGGCACCAAGGATCCAAGAACTTTGTTCTTGACTCTGTGTGTTGCTTGCACGGCAGGCCTTGGCCTCGGCCTCAGATTCTTCACCGCAACATGAGCGGCGACAACATTTTCAATGGTGAATGATTCTCCGGCCCTTGCAGGTCTTTGCACTGGAGTCTGCGGGGATGGGTGGATGCTATTCTTGCCAACCCTTCTTCTCGGTCTGGGAGCGCCAGATGCCTTCGGGGGCGGAGCAGGAACTCCTCCTGGAGACAGAGCGCTGACGACCCGGTTCGCACCAATGACATCGAGGACCGTTTGCCTCATCTTTGTCCTCCTGGGTCTTCGCTTTGCGTTCAGATTTTCTGGCGGAGGCGGCGGCACTGCTGTGGAAGCACTTGACATTCCTCTGGACACGGGAGCCCCAAACTCATCTCTCTGTTGCCCTCCTGGCGTGGACGGCATAGGCGAGATTCTGCTTCCAAGGCTTGTGCCCCTGAATGCGGCTGCGGCTCTCACTGCCAGCATGCTCGCAGTGGACGTGCGAATTCTCCTCGGTCTTACGCGCTGCCCAGCTGCCAGCGGTGGCGGCGGCGGGACAATGCTTCCGAAGGATTGGTCCTGAACACTGTTTGACGCTGTGGATGCCCTTGACCCAAAATTTGGGCTCTCCGCGCCCTGTCCCTGCATTTTTCTCCTGCGCGGGCGAGGCACGCCAGATGGTTGTGGAACGCCCGGAGGGGACACCCCTCGTTGGAGACCGTTTGCAGACAAGCTGCCCATAGAATCCTCTGCGTCCTTCAGCATCGCAACTTCCTCAAATGGGTCTGTCGCATCAAGTGTACGCTCACAGTATCCCCCGTCGAGCTTCTTGTCCAGCCAAAGGCCGCAGGCAAACTTTGCCCCGATGCCCGTGTTCTTATTGATCACGACAACATAGTTCAGGTGCCACCCAGAGCCCCATCCCTTTCCATCATGGCCAATGTCGATCTGCGACAGCTTTCCGACATCCTGTGTCTTCAATTCGAACACAGACTGCTCCCCCCTCTCGAAGAGCACCTTTGCAGACTTTCCTCCTTCAGTATGAATCAACGAGCCCTGGTCCAGGGTGTGTACCACGCTCCTGCCCTTCTCGCCGTACAGAACGATGTGAACATTCTTGTGAGTTCCCGCGAAAGGAACGTTGGACGTAAAGATCTTGATTTGGTAGGTGCACAGATCGCTCTTGGACAATGGCTTCGCCTTGTGGGACTGCATGTGCTTCTTCCTCGCAGGTCTCTTTCTTGGGGCGTAGTACGTAGATTTGCGGAACAGGAGCTTGAATGACGTCTTTGCAGGGCCTAGGATCATTGCTGTGAAGATACCAATGAAGAGCTTTGCAGCAATGTTCGATGGATCCAGGCCAAAGAATATGGCACTTGTCGCAAAGTACCCAAGAACAATGCTCAGCAAAACCATCAACCGCTGGGGTCTTGTGTACTTGTCCCCCGGCTTCACGTTGATCACTGCAACAAGCTCACTGTCCTTCAGCAGCTTCTTCGAGATGTAGGAGCGCAGGGATTCCTCCTCTTCCTTGGTGAAGCTCATCTTGTTGGCGTTCAGGCCCATTTTCGTTGGGCGGGGCACTGCGAGATTCTTCCCGCCCTTGTTGTTCAAGGACAGTCCCTTCATGCCTTTGTCCAACTCCATCAGCTTCTGCTCGACCTGCATTCTCCTCCTGTTCTGGTTGTCAACCCTGTAGCCCATGTAGTTGACAAGAGCAAACAGCATGTATATCGCTCCAACGATGAACATGGCCAGAGCATTGTCCAGGGTCATCTGGGAGAAGAGGTCCAGGTCGAAGGGGTCCACAACGTTGAATTCGGGAACAATGTCATCAGTGCTCACCGCAAAGCTCGACAAATGCAGTGTTTGGCAAAGCAAGTACTCCTCTGTTCTTTCCAATTCGAACAAACCCTCCGTGCTCCACTCCTCCTTGTCCTCATCCCAGTACCGGCACTTCGACTCGACCTTCCTGCAAGAACTCTCCGGCTTTGGCACAGGTATTTTGATCGTAATTGGCTGCTGCCCGGATGTTGAGTCTATGCTCACATTCATCTTGCTGCCGCTGCTCTTGATGTCAAAGCTGGTCACACTACTCGATATCGCCGAGGGAAACTTGCCGCCAGATGTGATGCTGCCTTGGAAAGGATTCTTCTTGTTCGCGCTGGACACAATCTCAACGTCGCCATCTCCAGTGCCCAGCCCGGATGGAAGATCAAACGCCGCGGAGTCAGTTGCTCCTGGCTCCTTGGGAATGTTGAATGTTCCCGCGGGATCGGTTCTCTTGGCAGACACGACCTGAATGTTCGCACTGCTCACTTCAAATGCATCCTCCCCATCAACCGCATCGCGAACTCCAGCTGTTGCCAACTTGTCCACCATGTCCATGACCTCTGTGGCTTCCTTGGCAACCTGTTGCTGTTGCAGCAGACGCCGCCTAAACGAGTCTCCATCAGTGCTGTTGCCGGTGCTGTTGTAACCAGATCCAAGAAGCTCATCTCTGATCATGTTCTGCAGGTTCTGGGCGTTCTTCTCGTATGTGTCGGCGAGGGAGGACGCAGAGTCCAGCAAGCTTGCTGCTCCCACGGCGTCTATGCCAGTGTCTGTGGCCTGGCTCAGAATCTCAAGCACGCTCGATCCTGCATCTGCGTCTTCGCCGGCCTGTGCGAGCACCTGCCGGAAAGTGTTTCCGAAAGAATCCATGGACTCCTTCGTGAATTTCTCCGTCGAGACTGCATTTTTGAGCGTCTCGACCACAACCTTCAGCTTCTTTGCATCCGACAAGGAATTCACGCTGTCCTGATTAAAGACAAGCTGCAAATCTTGAGGTGGATTGAAACCTTCAGGGATCACAGGCCGTGAGGCCTGCTCTCCTTTCACGTGCCCAGCGAGTTGCCCAACACTTGATGCAATGACAAGCAACTGTGCAATGTCGTTTGTGCCACGTGCAAGAACCAAATCATCCTCGACCAACCTGTGGATCGTTGCAGAGTGACCAGTGACCAAGAACTCGTCCTCTCCCACTGCCTCGTCATCATCTGAATTGCAATCCTTGAGAAGGTCAAGCAAATCGATCAAGTCATTGTACGCAGCAAGTTTCTCAGTCTCATTGGACTTAAGACCGCCCCTCAAATCCTCTACCTGAAGTATGCACAGCGTGTGATTGCTGGGCTCAGGAGCGCTCATCAACGTCGCAGCACACCCGTCGCTCATTTGGGATTTCTCGTCAATGCTCTCACAGGTCTCCGCTCCAAGGTCTTCAATGCTGCACTCATCGTAGAAGTTCTCTGCAAATGAGATGAGCTCCTGGATTGGACACCCATCTTGCATTTCATCTCCATCACCAGCCCCCAGGCTTTCAAGTGTCCCATTGCCTGAGCTGTTCAAGTGGTAAGCAAAAGACTCTGCGGTCAGGCCGAGTTCTGCATAGTCACTTGCGTTGACTGCCACTGGAGTAACTTCCTCGGACGCCCTCTGCATCAATGCAATGGTGTAGTTTACCACCGTCTTTGCGTTGTAGTAGTCAACAATGTAGGCTTGGAGCGTAATGTCCGTGACTTCTTCGTCTCTGCCCAGTCCGAGGGGTGGCATGATTGAAGCCACCTCGTTGTTTCTCGACCTCGACACGAGAGGAATGGCCTCGCCAGTCTGCGGCTCGATGTAACGGAACTCGTACTCGACGGGCTCGTCACTGTCATCCTCCCAACCATTGCATTTCAGGGTGAATCTCGTGCTGGCAGAGTGTCCAATCACGGGCGTCACCTCAAACACTCCAGAAGATGGTGCCCCGTTAGCCTCAAAAGACACAACGTCAAACGTCGTTCCGAGCTCAGGCATCTTTGTCCAAAAGGCAGAAATCTGGAAGGTGTACTGTTGACCTGGGGACAGGCTCCCCTTCTTCAAGACCAGATTCTTGTATGTGTGCGGGGTTCCAAGAAGATCGGGATAGGACGACTCAAGATCGATGATGGCGTTGACCTCCTCCCATCTGATCGTTATGTCGCTCGCATTGTAGAGGCTCTTGTCCAGAGATGTCGTGACAATCCCCTCCAACGCATTCCTCTCATTTGCGTTGACAACTGCCGTCACAGGCTTGATCTTAACCTCTGGAGGGTTCAGGGGCAACCCTTCCATCAGGCCAGAATCAGCATCTTCCAGAAGTCTCCTCCTCGCCCTTCTCCTGACCTCCTCACTCACGCTCTTGGTGACCGTGATCGTCTTCCTGACCTGCTTCACCCTTCCGGCAATTTCAGATCCTCCCGCGTACAGTGGCTCCTTCGTTCCAGTGACGGTGAACGAGTACAGCCCTTCCTCCAAGATATTTCCTGGAATGTTTAGAGTCTTGTCTAGAGGATCCTGGGAAAGAATCGCACTGAGGGATCCCTCAAAGCAGGGCTTCTGAAGGACCTCCCCGGTGGGCGACAGCCTTTGGCAACCCCAGAAGAACATGAACGGTCCAAACGGATCCTGAGGATCTTCTGGGCTTGGGTCGTCGTAGTCAAGGGACTCTGACGCGTCAAGCGTGAAAGGCATGTCTTTGGTGACTGTGCTGGGCATGCTGACAGCAAGCACGACCGGGCTGTACTTCACCTGCACAGAGGCGTAAGCAAAGTTGCTGAGCGTGCTGTTCCCGTCCACCTCGCCCGAAACCTTCAAGTTGTATGTTTGGCCGGCCACAAGAGTACCTGGCGCGACATACAGAGTTTTTGTCACTCTGGTCACTGGATCCAGGGGAAAACCCTGCACGTCCACAGTCCTGTTGTCGAATCCCCATGTGAAGTCTACAGCGGGCACATTGATGTTGCACCTTGGGTCGCTGCTTCCGACAGGTACGCTGACGTTTGCTCTGATGTACAAGGGCTTGTTCCTCTTGGTCTTCATGATGGGATCTCCTTCTATGAGAATCTGAGGGATCGCGTATGGCATTCGCGTCACTTTGTGCCTGATGGTCCTAGTCTCCAAGAGAAAGTTCGTCACACTGATGGTGAACGTGTACTCCACGCCAGGGGCAAAGTAATCTTTGCTCAAGGTCAATCTCGGTGCAGAATTTTGGCTCAAGCTCTCTAGTACTTCGGAGATCGCAGTGTCGTTGGGTACATTTGGCAAGACGCCGTAAGAAAACTTCAAAGCTCTTCCGGCAGCTCCATACGAGCCACTTGCGTCAAGGTCGAAGTCTTCACAGAAGCTGAGCTTGGAAGGGCCTCTCACCACTATTGTCGGCAATGGCGACACAACGGGCCGCTCTACGATGACTGAACCAGAGACAGGAAGGGAGTTCTTCTCAAAGGTCAAAATCTGGTTGGCCCCCTCATCGCTCCTGAACACGAGTTCCTCGTTGGGCAAAATGGTTGCACCGAATCCAAGGAGCACCTCCATGCGGGAGGGGCTAACAAATGTGCACTTCGCATCATCACCCAGCTTTGTCAGAGTGGAAGCCGCGAACAACTTTTCGCACGAATCCAGTCCAAAGAGGCCGCCTCTGTTGGTTCTGATCGAACTTCCAGAAGAGTCTTGGAAGTTCATCGTGAGCTTGGTCGCCGTTCCCGAAAAGATAGCGGTATCCTGGACAGGAGGCAGCCTTCGGCCAATCTGGAGGACACCTGGAGAGCCTCTCACGTGCTCTCCGTTGATTTTCAGGCTGATATCATAGTCTCCAAAGTTTTTGATCTTGTAACTGATTGTGTACCGTCCCGCAACAGGGGCTTCCGCTTCCGATTCTTCTTCGGAAACAGGAAGTTCGGACTCATCAATCACCTGCAGGATCTCTGAAGTCAGCTCGGCACCGTACTCGTTAGTGGAGGTTCTTGGGACAATGGATGCGGTTACGGCATCCCCCCCAACAGTCTTAATCTGCCCATCCCTATCTCTCACGATGAGCTTGAACAAGCCCAACTGTCCGGCTGTTCCGGATTGGAATGCAGGTCCCTCAGCTTCGCACTGCAAAGCGTAGGCAGCAACACTCTTGATGTTCCCTTGGGCAGTGTACGACTCACCCAAAGCAACAGCAGGCACTCCGTTGACAACCAGGCGAATAGCGTAGGTTCCCGTGAACGAAGGGATGAAGTAAAGCAGGTAGGTTCCATCGTTCTGATCCTCAATCTCAACGAGCTGGGTCTCCACGACAATCTCTCCCTTGAGGTAAATGTACTCCATGAAGAACTTGGAGGCATCACCTCCACTTCCAATCTTGTTGTTGAATTCGTCAAACGCGCTTAGTTGCAAAGTGAACTTTTCCTTTGCAGAAGCCGCATTGATTGCTTCTTCTGGGGTCTCACCGTTTAAGCCCCTCAGAATGTTGAACTGCGATCCGATGCCCCCCGCCACGACTTCTTGCATGACTGGGCTGTTTCCAAAATCCTCCCCGCCAAGTTGGACAGACACCTGGTACGTGAAGGCCTTCCTTGGCTGGAATGACGCAGCGTAAGACGACTCACTTATGGCCTCAATTGAAATCGACTTCTCAAGGAGAGCTTGATCAGAGGCAAGGTACACGTCCTCGCTGGTCAGGACGGGGGTGACGACGATCTCAAAGCTGTCTTCAGTCAGGGCAAAGTTCTTCGTCTGCTGTAGGTTTCCAAAGCGATCCTTTGCAGTGAACTCAAATCTCACCCTTCTGCCTGCGATGGAGGGTCCTGTTGGAAGTGGCAGACCTTCTATGGTTGACATTGCCACATCAGTGTCGCCAGGCAAGATCGTTATCTGGCGTCCCAACCCTCCAAACGTGAACATCCAGAGGTTCTCGTACAGACTTTGGACCTGGTTCAGCATGGTCACGTTGAGGAAGTACTCCCCGGTCTTCTCGATCTTGTACTCCAACGCGTAAGACCCATCCTCATAGTCGTTCAACTCGAAAGAGAACCCTGTTCCCTCCATGGTGCCGTTCACCTCAGCAGGCACGATGGAGACGTTGAATTGGGCACCGCCCTGTCTGACAACAACAGTCTCCTTGCTAGCAAGAGCAGACTCAAGGCAAATCTCATCAGAAACGACTGCGTTGTTCAGGATGCAAGCTTCCCTTCCTCCCAAGATGTCCAGAACTCCTGGCTCACCAGCAATACTACCATGCAATCCAAGGCCAGTAACGATGGTCTTGGAGGCTTGAGGAAGTCCTAGTTGACTGATGTCCAAGTCAAACACTGTAACATCAAGAGGAGTGGTGTTCACGAGGGCTCCCTTTGCACCAGAAGTCTCGGGGTGCTGGCTGTCATGGGAGGAGTGGAAAGAAACAGACACCAGATGGCTTCCCGATCTGACAAACTTCCAGGTTGCCTCAAAAATGCCCGTGCTGTCTTCCACTCCCATCTCAATTGAGTCGTCCTTGTTGATCATGTCGTTGTTCCAGCCCAGGAGCGAACTCATACGAAGGCCATCAGGACGGGTCACCTCAACCCTAAAGGGACAAGCCTCTGTGCTGAATTTCTGGCAGGCACTGGAACCCTGAAGACCGTCAACACCTTCAATGCTTCCCACAGAATCGCTGAGATCGTTTCCATACACATCCCTCACGCGAATGGAGAGCACATAGTCTGGGTTGATGAAGCCCTCCCTGTCGCTGGCTCCTTGGAGCAAGGGGTTAAACATCTGACCCTCATATCTTGCAATGTCGATGATGGTGCAGGCAGAGGACAGGCAAGCGTGGTGGTGGCCCTCGGGCGCTGACAAAACGCCCACCTGGGCGGGAATGACCTTGAAAATGTAGGGATTTCCCAGCAGTGTGGTGCCGTACCTCACATTCACCACATATTCTCCTGGGCTGTTCACTTCCACGGAGCTCACGAAAGCGCCACCCGCTTCCACTATCACCGGGTTGGATTCTGTTCGGATGAAGTCAAAAATGTTCCCTGCCGGGGCAATGCCTGTGGAGACCATCACAGAGAAGTCACTTGCACCGACACTCGTGATCAGGTTGCCATAGTCATCCATCGGCAGGATTTCAAAGTCCTGAACATCAAAGACATACGTGGACCCTTCATCCACAATAACCTTTGTTTCCCCAAGAGACAATGGCCCTGCGCTGATCTGCACCACAGGGGGAGGGTTGTCCATCGGAGTCTCGAGGGAGCTGTAAAATACCTCCTTCGACCCGTCTGAGCCCTCAAGAGCAATAGTGAGCTTGTAAATGCCAGCCAAGAAGAGCTCGTACTCAAAATCGTAGCTACCGTCGCCGTTGTCCGTCACACTCACGGCGTGGACTTCGGTGTCTCCTCCCTCGCCGTCACCTCGAAGCTCAGCCGTAAACTTGTCCCCTCCGTAATCCTTTCGGTTCCCAAACTCGTCAAAAGTTTGGATGGAGAAAGTTGACGGCAAGCCTGAGGTGGCTGTGTTCAGGCCAACTCCAACGATCTCGCTCCTAGAGGCTTGTGTGGCAGCGGCCTTCACGAGAAGTCTGAATCCTCCCTGGCCAGCGTCGTAAAACGCTGGCGGGTTTTGCACCAGCTGGTTGTTGACAAAGATGGCCATTTTGTAGTCTCCGGATCCCGTGACTCTGTAGCTCGCCAAGTACGTACCATTGCCAAGATCAAAGGACAATCCTTGCGCTAGAGGACCAACATTGATCACGAACTCCTCCCCTCCCACAGTCTTTGGGTTTGCGAAAGCATCCTTTGTGACGAGGGTGAAGTTGGTCTGTGCGCCTGCGACCGCCACAAAGTTTTGGTCGCCGGACCCGGAGAGTACCTCTGAATCACCATCCAGATATTTGTGCAAGGCGATTGTGGTACTACCAGATGTCGCACCAGGAGATACCAAGAAGGGAGAGAAAGGTCCTCGGGTTGTTGCACCATCAATTTCGCCTTTCAGCTCCTTTCCCGCTCTCCTCACACTGAGGGCGTACGATCCGGCCATGACGGGCGTGTATTCCCCAATGTACGTTCCCGCAGGACCTAGAGCTGTTGCAACATCACTGTGGAACACGTTTCCAATGACGTCCGATGACCCATCGGATGACTTCAACCTGACCTCAAAGTTGAAGCCAGGCAGCATCTGGTCGTTTCTGAACTTGTCTCTCGCCAGGAGCCTAAACCTTGTCAGCACTCCGGCGCTGGCCTGCCGCAGGGCGTTGAAAGAATTCAGTGCCACAGACTCCCCCGCCGTTGGATTGCCAGCGGGAATCGTAATACTGATGATGCCAAGGGCAGGGTTGGACACTAGGGCATTCTCATCGCACAGAGCCTTTGCTTCTGATGTGCCACAGATGCCGGGAAGACTGTCGGAGTCCCCGTACATGCTGATGGTGAGAAGGACCGTACCAGCTCGGTCGCATTTTACCAACACCCTGTATGATCCGTCGTTCAAATCGGCTATGGATACTCTCGCGCCAACAGAGAAGCCATCGCTGTACGTGTACTTTCCCTCCTTCGCCAAGGATGGGATTCCAACTTGGGGCAGCTGTGCCTCTCCAATGGCGTTGAGAGGGTTGTCTCCAATACCCTGGTCAAGAATCGGGTTCTGGGAGGTCAAGTCCACGAGAAAGTTGTCTCCGCCCCTAACCATGGGGTTGCCGTAAACATCCCTCGCTCGAATGAAGAAAGCATGCGATTGACCGACAGCGATCGTCCTCACCGGAGATTCGATGTAGCTGTTTGTGATGTCAAATGCAGCCGGGTCGATGGAGATGACGGCTTGACCATTCTTCAACCTGGTGCCCCTCATCGTGATGTCGAAGTTGTACTGTCCAGCAGTCAGAGTTTTCAAAAACACAATGAAGCGCCCGCTTGACCCACTGTACTGCACGTAGAACACATCGTTCCCAAGTTGGGAAGTGTCCTCAACAAATACTTCCGGGAAGGGCGCAGCCTCGTCGTCAAAGAGCTTCAAGATCTCTATGTTCAGGGAAACCAAGGAGATAAGGTTCCCAGAAGCAGGCTTGATATCATAGTTGTTTCTGAAGCGATCTCTGATCTGCACAGTGAATGCCAGAACCTCTCCCACAGTCCACCCGTCGCCGTGGTTGATCAGAGCACTGGGGTTTGCGAACTCTACAGCAAAACTGTTCATTGGATCAGGCAAACTAGAGTGGACGAAAATCATGAATGGCGAGTGGAGGATGTGCTTTGGAATCTGACCCGGTGCGCAGCCAGAAGTGTTGTTGCCGCTGTTTCCGATGAACTGCATGTCGTCAACGGCGGGCATTGCGCTCACCTGTGTGCCATTTCCCCCACTGCAAGCCTTCACGGCCAAACTGTACGTTCCCGACTTTTGCAAGGAGTATCCCGGAACACGTGCAACGTATCTGCCAGGCCTCTCCGGATCTGGAAGCACAAGAACGTCAGTGGCAGCGGAGGGGACCCCACCATTTGAGGGCGGCGTCACAGCAGCAGTCAGAATTTCTCCTCCGCTCGTTTTTGGGTAGCTGAAGGAGTGGTGCGCATCCCTAGAGTATGCCTGGACGTTCAGGTTGTAGTCCTCTGCCGCGACTGCGGGAGGCAAGATCACAAGCAGGGATCCGTACTCGTTCACAATTCTCGTCTGGGAGACACTGAGAGGGTTCTCGCTGGAGACGAACACAGGCCTGTACGGGGTGTTTGCCACACTGTTGATCCCATACAAGATCACGATGGAATACGTTCCAGTGGCCCTTGGCTGAAAGGAAATACGATACCTTCCATTATCCATGTCCTGCACACTGTCCAGATCCAGCTGACTCGCGGGAGGGGGCTGATAGACGAGGATCTGGAAGTTGTCGCCACCCTCAAATCTGCGGTTGCCGAAGACATCTCTTGCCTCTATAGTGAAGTTTGCGATCTCATCAGCGAGTCCTCCCTCTATCAGCGCAGTTCCGTACGCAATGGTTGATCCAGCATCTGTGGGACCAGGCTGGATTCGAAGTCTGTGGGGCTTGTAGGCACCAGTGGCCTCATCCCTGCCCGCAGGGTTGTACAAGTTGAGCATCCGCGAGCACAGGCTCGGATTTGGGCAAAACTTGACCTCGAGGCTGTGGTCGTTCTCGCCGTCTACAGAGTACTCCGAAGCTGTCGTGGTCATCATGGAGAGCACGTAGATTCCCATGTTCTCCACCCCCGCGACTCCGATGGTGAAGGAGCAAGACGAAGAGAGCACCCCCGTGTTTTGGGTGCAGCCCCTCACAAGCACTGGGACGCCAAAGACGTTCTTCTTGGAGACGTAGGCCTCCGCAACGAAGAAGTCAGCATCATTGGAGCTCGTCTGATTGTTTCCAAATTCGTCTCTGGCGATGATTCCAATTTCTATAGTCTTGTTGACCTCATACTTTTCCTGGAGACCAAAGAGTTCGCACCGCGGCCCGAATACTGGACCTGGGCGTACCCTGAAGCGGTATGGCGAGGCCCCGATCTGCTGACCGTTCAGGACAATGTCCATTTGGTACGCCCCAAACGAGATTGCTGGCAACTGGGCATCCGGCGTGAAACTGATCGTGAACGAACCCGCATCGATGTTGTTGACCGCTGACAGTTGCAGTCCATCCAACGAGTAGTCTGGCCCCACCGCAGCGGGACTCAGGGTGGTGTCCCCAGATCCCAGATACCAGTTCTTGTGCAGCAGGGTGCAACCACTAATGGACTTGAGATGGTCCACGTCATGCTGACCCGCAACAAAGTCAGGCTCGTTCCAAAAGCATGGCGAAGAGTGGTTCTTAAAGGTCTCTCCCAGGCGCACAACCAAGGAGTCCAGCCTTCTCAAATCATCGAAGAGCTGAGCGTTGCCAAAGGCATCTGAGAGTCCAACAGAGAGGGATCTCTCCGTCCCGGCAACCACAGAGAAGTCGTACGAGCTGTCTGGCTTGTAGGCAGGACCCCCAAGGGGTCCAACGCCGGCAGACACCAAAAACTCGCTGGTCGCGGGGTACGATCCACTTTCAACTTCCAGCAGCCTTCTCCTTGCCGTGGTAGTCTCCTCTTCCCCAAAGCTCAGGGATGTTTCAGAACCACTTGATTGTCCAGGATTAGCAAAGAATTTGTACGGACTCACTGGAGCGATACCATCCAAACCAACCGGCGTCCTCTCCAGAACAATAGCCGGGTCCACCACATCAAACTTGACCACGTCAACTTCAAATTGGTAGTATCCTGCCACAAGAATTGGCACCATTCCCTCCCCATCTTGACTGCTGGGGACGAATTGTACGTTATCACCCTCTCTGACAAGACCGATGCGGGCAATCCAGCGCCCATCCTCGTCGAGCTCCCACCTGTCCGCGAACGTCTCATCTGAGTATGGGAAGATCCCCGTAGTCTCGTTGTTGATGTTCATCACGTACACCATGCGAGCCTCGAGCCTCTGGTCATCATCATTGTCCGTTTTCTTCTGACCGAAGATGTCCACCGGAATGACTTCAACCTCCAGGACAGAGCCGTCAATGTTGATTTTTCCGTACTTGTCTCCTCCCAAGATCACGGAAGCCGTTGAACTTTCTGCATCCTGGGCGTAAGATTTGCTTGCACTGAGCGGTCCTGGCAATATGTTAACCACAACACCAGGGTCGCTTCCAATGACCTCCCCGGTATCTGGAAGCTCAAGCTCATCCACGACAGTACCTCGCTCAAGACCGTCAGCGTAAATTCCCCCCACGCGTGGCTCAATTATGTTGGTCACAGGATCCTGATAGAGGAACTGCGTTGTTGGCAGCAGCTGCGACTGACTGCTGATCTGGATAAGCATATTCCCAGAACTTTTACTTGTGTACTCTCCCTGGTAAAAACCGGTGGCGCTAGACTCAAAGGTGGCCTCACTGAAAATTCCAGTCCCAAGGGGTTTCACAATGATGAGAAACTCTTCGCCTCCGCTCAGCAGATCGTTGCCATAGAGGTCCCTGGTCTGCAGCGAGATAGTTGACGAAACACCAGCTCTCGTTGTTCCCGGATTGAAGTTGTCGTAAACCAAACCGGGGCCATAAGCAATTGTTGTCTGCAAGGACAATGCACCCGGCAGGACAGTAATCAAGCTAGGCGTACCAGATATGAAAGTAGTGCCCTCCGTGATGCCGTTCTCATCGTACCGGCTGAACACGTACACGAGGTAAGATCCAGATAAGTAGCTGACTCCTCCAGCAATATAAGGGATGGAGTGGAACGCGTCTGTGGAAGTAAGACCGTACTCGCCCTCATTGACGTAAAGGTTCTTCTGAGCGTCTGGCCTCGCGTTTGAGGAACTGCTGTATGTGAAGGTCAGCGCAAACGAAATCGGAGACCCAGTCAAATCAGCCGAGACGGTATCTCTCAAATTCCCGTACTGATCCCTTTCTATGATTCTGATCTCAGCCTCCTCGGACACCTTCAGCTCCAAACCGTCAACAGGAATTCCCGCTCCTGTGGTCGCAGTGCAGCTCGGCACATGCCTTGGTCCCGGAATCACCGAAATTGGCAAATGAAAGGCAAACTGAGGATCATCAGGAAGGTCAGGCGCAAGTGTTGGCGAAGGAAAGGGGAAGGCACCATCAGATCCAGGCAGTGCAACACCGTCAAGTCGGATGTATGCCTTGTAAGAGCCCCTGATCAATTGCGTGAACTCTGCAAAGTAAGTTCCGTTCTGGTTATCGGAGACGAGAGCAGCAATGTCTGCATTTTCTCCGCCAGACGGCCTTATCATTTGCCCCTGGAAGTTATCCCCACCAATGTACGCACTCCAACGAACATTGTTTCCGAACCTGTCCCTGGACTGCATGAAAAACTTGATGAGCTCGCCAGCCTCAATCTCGTATGGCTCTTCAAGACTTCCAACAATGCGGCTCATGGTGCTGGGATCAAAGATGTCCACACTCTCCACCTTGGTGGAACCGGGCCTGAACACTATGGGATTTGCTGTCCTGTTTGAAAATCCAAGGAGCTGCTCCTCGACGATGTCAACAAACCCAGCCTTGGCACCCCTAATCTCCAGGTAGTACGTGTCAGCAACAGTAATCTTGTTGTTGTAGGCCCCGGCTTCAACATCTGCGGCCGTGGCTGTGGTGGGAATTGCTGGAAATTCCACCAAAAAGGTTCCGTCCTGCTGGTCAGTGACCAGCTCGGGAGTGTCTGCAGGATCAGATTCTGGCCAAGTATTTGAGGCCTGGAGGACCAACTGACTGTTTTTGTCGTACAACTCCACGACTAGTCTCTTGATGGTCCCGCCCTCCACGAGATCAAAGTTCTCTTTTGTACGTGCACGCACCAGAAGAGAGAACGTCTCCCCAACCACACCCTGCCCAAGGCCTTGGGTGTAGTCCAGGCCATTCAATGTAGAAAGAATGCTCCTCGTGGGGTCTGCTCCGAGGTATTCTTTTTGCACCAGTGCAAACACGCGCTCAGGGTCCGTCGTGGCTTGTGGAACAAGCTTCAAGAATGTTTTGTCGTCGTTGGAAAGGACATCTGTGTCTCCACCAATGGCAATTCCGTTGTACTCAATTTCCACCAGGAAGAAGCCACCCTCCGCTGGAATGAGATCCGGGCTGATGGTAGGAGTGTAGGTCACCTGATACTCTCCAGGAATGTTCGTAGTGGCAAACTCTGAGATGTCAGCCAGAGACCCTCCTGGGAATCCTTCACGCGTTCGGCTGTCACAAGACTGCGTGCTTGAGCCGCCGCAAAGGGTGAGGTACAGCTTGAATCTGGAGGCCTCCTCTATGGCAACGTCCCCGACATCCGTGGACTTCTTGTTTCCCAGCTGGTCCCTCGCAATGACAGTGATCGAGAGAGTGTCGGGCTTGTCACCCGTACGACCCCCTCGAAGACCTCCGCCTGTTGCGGTACAGAATGTTGGATCCGTGTCCGCGGGCGTGACAGAGAGGCTAAATGGCTCTGTGGTGGGCTCCCAGGCGCCATCCTCGTTGACGGCAAGCTTGTACAGCTCGGCACTCGAGGTCGCGTTCATCACCTTGAGTGTGTACTGACCAGTCTGACTGGCGAGGTAGCTCATGCGCCACCTGCCATCTCCCTGGTAGTCCGAGTTCACCTGGACCTCGAACTCCTGCCCGAGGAGAACGTCAAAACCAGTAATCTGGACTTGCACCTCGCTTGTGTCCTCAACCTCCTTCACCATGTTTCCGAAGGCATCTCGCAGCTGAAAGTAAAAGTAACTCACAAGGCCGGCCGTTCCCTTGATGAAATCCACCTGAACTGCCGCCTGTCCTGATTCGCCCGCAACTATCTCATGGGTCTTCCCTTGCAGCGTGGAGTACATGATGTCGTATGAGCTTCTGCAGTCCCACTGAGAGTCTGGGCTTGGGCACTCTCTCCCAACCTTATCCAGTGGTACGTCATAGTAGAAGAGCTCACTGTAAGCAATGGAAGGTTCAGATGGACTCACGACGACTGTGAAAGGGCTCGCGTACGGGTTCAGCGATGCTGTTCCGAGACCACCATCTTCACCCATGATGGGCTCGAAGTTTCCGGTGAAAGATGAGCCGGCGAGGTTCACAGGCCTCAACAAGAGCTCCATTTCGAAAATGCCAGCCAGGGTGCTTGTGAAGAAGGTTCTGAAGCGCCCATCGGAAATTGGCTGTGTAAGCGTGTCCACTGTGACAGTATCTGTCCTGAGATCATACAAGACAGGGCCGCTTTCGATGTAAGGCTTCTCAATGAACGCGATCCCCTCGACCTCCCTGTTAGGCAGGTTTCCTTCACAGACCTCTTCGCCCTTTGCGTCAGCAAATTCTTCCTTGCACTCGAGCAGATACCTGAACGAGAGTTGAGGGTAATTTGCTCCGTTTCCGCTCAAGTACGCATCTTCAACAGCTCCGCTCTTTTCGTTGCCAAACTCATCACGAAGCTGAAGCTCGACATACTGGCCGAGTCCGCTCTCACCCGTGTCACCCGCAGGGAATCCCAGCAGGGCGGGTCCAGACAGGATGCAGTTCCCTGGGAATGTCTCAGCTGCAGATACAAAGAGCGTGAATGGCGATCCAAACTCTCCCGCGGTTCCAGGGACCCCAGGTCCGATTTGCTCACCAAAAAGGCTCACTTCAACTGTGGCGACACCAACTTCAAAGATGGAGTACTCAACCTTGTACCGCCCCAAGTCTCCTTCACTGGGGTCAAATTCAATGTTCGCGGTGGGCTCGGAGAACTCAGGGGTCATGTGGGCCTCCAGGAGGTTTCTTCTGGCCTCAGCTGAATCTTCACCCTCGGCGACCACACCTCCCACTGCAACGATGACTGTTCTCAGGCTAACGTCCGTGACAGTCACCTGGAACGGGTCACCTCCAAGAGCCTGAAGATTCGAAAACCTGTCTGTTGCCTGGACAGTGAACACCGAGGGCTTCCCTGCGACCACAAACTCAAGCCCAGTTTCGGACTGCGAAGACTGTAGGCCAAAACTTCGTTCAGGGCTCGTTTCTCCCTGAAGAATCTCAAGAACAAAAGGGGCAGTGGGATCCTCCTCGTCGCTCGGAATACTCTCCTTCTGCAGCTGAATGTCGATGCTGTAGAATGGCTTCTCACGAATTCTGGATACCAAATAGTACTGCACGAGGTACTGTCCGTCATCACTGTCCGTGACGTTGGCGTACGGTACAAATCCAAGGGGCTCAGTGAGGTAGGTGTTGTCCTCCGGCTCCACTTCGACAGCAGCGTGCACATAGTCGGCACCCTTGAAATAGATGTCCACAATATCTCCACCCAGAATTCGGTCATTCCCGAAGCGGTCCCTGGCCTTCAGCGTGAAGCTCCCCACGACTCCCACCTGTCCAAGCGCCAGCCCGTCCCCCTCCGCGGAGGACCACAACGAGAAGGTATCTCCTGGCAAAACGGTGAGAAGGTAAGGAGAATTGAAGATGTCCGTTCCCAGGTCGGCAACAGTCATGAGGTCATCCTGGTATGTAAGGAGTCCCTTGAGCGTGGCCGAGATGGAGTAATTTCCAGCCTTGTCCAAGGAGAACTCTACCGTGTACACGCCTGGCTGCACGTTCCTAGGCCTCACAAGATACCGAGAGCACTTTCCGTTCACAAAAGTCTCATCTGGGTCGCACTTTGCATCATAAAGTTCTCCGTCTTTCAGGGAAGTTGTGGAACCCAAGTCATGGAAGTTTGGGTAGGCCCAAGCAGTCTCAGACGGAATGTCTGCGCTGAAGAGCTCCGAGCCAACAAGGGGCTGCTGGCCCTCAGGGAGGGGCCCTCCGGGGTATCCCGCGCCTGTCTCCCTCCAAACTGGTCCCAACTGAACATCTCCCTCTGGCATCATGGCAGGGTTGCTCTCCACATCAAACCCAGGGCCATTGATGGTGACTGTAAAGTTGTCATCGGATATGTACTTCTGCTGTCTTCCAAACGCATTCAGAGCGTAAATGTCTGCCGAGAAAGGCACCCCCGCCTGAATGTACAGAGCGCACGGCCTGTTAAAGAACCTCAAGCACTCGTCACACGTGTACTCGTCGCACGGCTCGGGGCAACTGAACGAGTACGTGTCAGGGTCCGAGGGCCTGATCTTCTCGTCCAGAGCGAACAGCACCTGGGTGTATGTTCCGCTGCTGAAGAGGCTCTGCCAGGCCTGGTAAAAGTCATCGTCGCTGGTGATCGTGGCCCCAAGAATTTCCTCCAACTCGAGCCGGTACTGGCTCTTGCAGGCTTCACAGGACATTGGGGTCTCCACGCAAACGTACTGCCCAACGTTGAGTCCGCCCAGCCCCCCCTGGTCAAGGCTTGTTCTCACTGTGGTCATGTAACTCCGCGATGAAATCGTCTCCAGGGGATAAATATCGGAAAGGGGCCCCTCCGCTGCCTTCGAGTCCTGAAGAACATTGAACATGAAAAATGGAAAGTTGTCCACCGCAACCTTAGCCTTCACGTCGTACTGGTTCACCACGACGGTAGGGTCGTACAGCAGGGCCATCTCATTCTCGATGATGTTGAAGCCCTCCTCGTCCTTGTCTAGGAAGAAGAAGGAGCCCTTATCCTCTGGCCTGTGAGACTGGATCGCAGAGAGCGTTGGGATCAGCTCCTGGCTCGGGTACGTGCTCGGCGTAGGCAGAGAGGCACTCTGCTCCTCTGCCCTCTGGTCGATGTACGACAGGATGGTGAACTCCTCTCCCGAGGGGTCCAGCACGAAGTTCCCCAGCTTCATGAGCTGCGTCTCCGCGTCGTAGGAAGGCTCGTCCGCAATGTTGATCTGGATGAGGGCATTGGGGCACTCGCACCTGGGCGGCCTGTCCGCGCTCCAAGTGAGCTGGGTCTTGCTGAAGGTCCTGGTGTACACGGTGTTGTGCTCCGTCACGTCCTCCGCCGACATTGCCGCCCCACAGTGAAGGCCCCTTCCGCCAAAGTTGACTGGGGCGCAAGGGCCGACAGCTTCCTTCACACTGGCGACCGCATAGAGCCCCCGGGCGGACCCCTTCTCCACCGGCTGGAACGAGACTGCGCCATCGCTCTCCACGAGCTTCGGCGAGAGCTCCAGGGAAGATATCGACTGCAGCCTCTCGGGCCACTTGTAGTACTGCATCTGCTCAAAGTTGAGGGACACGGAGAACTTGCCCTCACCCGGCCGGGTGTAGAAGCTTGCAGCGTCCGTCTCCCTCTTGATGGCAAAGAGTGTCTTAGAGGCCTCCGGGTCCGACGAGCTGTACAGAACGCAGTAAAACACTTGGTTCAGCGTGTCGAATGCCGTGGCCTGATAGGCAAGGCCGTCGTAGTCATGAGGGAGAGAGGCGAACACTGGAGGGCCAAACTCGCAAGCCGGGTTGCTGGCACTGCAGAACTGCAGCGCCGACTGGCCTGCGTCCGTGTCCGCCGGGTCGTTCGCATGGGTCTCTCCCGTGGTCTCGTTGATGGCCATCAGAGTGAGAACCGGCCTACCGGTCGAGGTCACCGGGTAGTTTGACTCTGGAAACTTGTCCGTCAATATGAGAATGCTCTGGGACAGCAAGTCGTACTCCATGGCCTGTGGGAGGAACTGCATGGTGGCCGTCTGGATGTCCTGCGCCCCGCCCTTCAGACTCACTATCCTGAGCCCGTAAGGGTTCACGTCCCCGGGCCTGTACCCGCAGGGCGCCGTCCTCCCCAGAGCCAGGCAGTCCTCGTCGGGCATCTGACCCCGGGGCGGGATGTAAGTGTACCACTTGGACGAAAGGTAGTTGATTGTGGTCAAACCGAAGTTGGCCGTGTCGAAGAGACCCTTCGGCTGCTCCTCCGAATTCCCCGGGAGCACTCCCTTTGGCGTGAAGGCGCTGCCTCCAGGCGTGGAGAAGAAGACCCTCCCATAACTGCAGAGCTCAGTGCAGTCCGCAGAGGAGCTCGAAGTCGCTCCTCCCGGGAGCTTTGCGCACACCTGTGAGCAAGCTGGCACGAAAGTCTCTGAGTACTTGTCCGTGTCCGCCTCGACAAAGTTTCCCTCCTCGTCGACGTAGACCGGTTTCCGAATATCCGCGATAATAAGCGAGGAGGTGTCCACCTCCTCGGGAGCCTCCAGGACGTCCTGCGCGAGGGCGAGGGGATTGCTGGTCACCAGGACCAGCCCCAGGAGGCACAGCAGCCAATTGGCAGAGAATCGGCCATATCTCGCCCGCCTGGACCGCCCCGCTTCTCTACTCTTCGCCATCCTTGGCTCTGTCTTTGCCTTCTCAATTATTCTTGTCTGAGGGACAGCTTTCGCGTAGCCCAGTGCGTGTTTCGTGGGGACTACCTCACGCACTTGGCGACGGTGGAGGACCACGCCAAGCTGGCGCCTTGGCCCCCACTCGCGGTGGAGCCGCCCGGAAGTAGCAACGAGGCCATGCTCTTCTCCCTGTCGCAATCGTTCTCGGCTCCTTACTCGCTTTTCCTGCTGCTCCTCGGGCTCCTGCCCTGCCTGCTGGTCCAGTTTGAGATCGATTTGAGAAAACGAAAATGGTGCCCGGGGTGGGTGTACGGGGTGGGTGTGTAGAAATCCCTAGTAGGATTTTCGTACAGGGCTCTCTAGACGCGGTCTCTAGACGCGGTCTTCTACCAATATTTCCAGAAATATTACTCTACCATTTCCCGACTTCTAGACTTGGAGCCCCCAAGGCGGCCAGAGAGTCATCGGGCCAGAGATCTGGCTCGGCATCGCCAGGAGGCAAACGTCCCGGGCAATGGTCGCCTCGAAAACGTCGTGACTGGGCGCGTGGTGACGGACGCTGGTGCTGGGCGGGGAGAGGAGGGCGGTCAGCCTCAGCGGGAACGAAGCCCGGACCAAGAGATTGGAGGGCGCGTGTAAACGGGAACAAGTGGCAAGTGTACATGGTGTCTATGCATTCTACAATTCTACTAGTACGTATTGAAACACGAGCGGGTGCGTGGTCACGCGGCACGGGCCCAGTGGTTGGGTCTCGAAAGTGCGACCCCTCCTCACGCGCCTGCGAGCGGCCGGAGCAGCTCTGCAAGGTGCCCAAAGAACGCCTCCGTCCTCTTTCCCGCGCCGCTCTGGTTCTTATATCCATCCCTGATCTCGAGAAGCGCCTGGGTGGACCTCAGGGCCGACAGCAAGGTCGCCATCTTCGACGTGCACTCGCGCAGCACCTCCTGGGCTCTCTGGCTGTCCGAAGGTCGGCTTGCCACCGCGTCGACGACCTCGATGAACGCGAAGAGGGTCTCCCTATTCAGGGCTCTGATCCTGGCGACAGCCTCGTGGGCGGGTGTCACCTCACGGGCGGGACCCGCCGCGTCTCCCTCCCCTCCCTGTTCCCCGAGGGAGTAGGACGTTCCGTACTGCTGGAACTCGCCCCCCGCGATCGCCTCTGGCGGTGGCGGCCCGGCGTCGGCCCCACCGGCGTAGAGCTTGTAGAATCGAGGGGGAGGAGGTTGCGCGGCTCTCGCCTCCATCTGATCCCGCGACCTCTCTCACCTCACCTGCCGAGGGGCGCTCCAGAACGCGTTTTCTCCCTCCCCTCCCTCCCCGAGGTTCTGGAGACCCAGCCTCCGATTTTTCTGGTTTCGCGGGGAAAAGTTTTTTTTTTTCTTGGGTCAATTGAGCGGCACCTTGAAGACCACCGTGCCGTCTTCAGGCACGAGACTGAGAGTGAGAGTGCGGCGAAAAAGAAGGCTCCCTTTCGCGACGGTCGCGCGCCCGAGTCAGCGAACCCTCCCGATTCGTCGGGTGCCCATCGCGCGAGTCGTCGCGTCTCGTGTCTGCGAGCGAGGAAGGCGGTTTGGGACGTCCCCTCAACCCCCGGCCCCGATCTAGGCCAGGTCTTTCGTCGAGCTCGGCTAGGTGAGCAGGAGATCCTGTAGGGGCGCCCGCGCATCTGCGTTGCGAGAGGGCGAGCGAGCTTTAGGTGCCGCGTCAATAGGGTGGCAGGGAGACAGCAGGGAAAGCGAGCATGGTCGGCGGAGGGAACAACAACTGGCGCAACGCGCCACCGCCGGGCTTGGACAAGGGGAACGCCCCGGCGCCGGGGGGACGGCAGCAGCCCTCGAACGCCCGAGGAGGCCGAGGTAAGGCCGTCGGCGCGCAGAAGCCCGGGGGGTGGAGCGCCGCGGCGCAGGGAGGTGCCGCGAACGCCGGTGGCAACAACGCTAGCGCCGGCGGCAGCGCCCCGCCCAAGGCGGCTCCCGTCGACGCGTCGAAGGGCGGGGAGGTCCAGCAGCAGCAGCAGCAGTCCATGTCCGCCCGCGTACGCTTCGTGCACGAGGTGCTGGTCGGCCACAAGGTCCAGGTCCAGGTCAAGGGCGGGATCACCTATGAGGGCATCCTGCACAGCTTTGGCACCCCCTCTGTCAAGGACTACGACGTGGTCCTGCTGATGGCGGAGACTCTGAGGGACGACACCAAAGACCCGGAGGCCGCAAAGGACGAGATCGTGGAGAGGCCGACCCCCAAGCTGGTGGTCCACTCGCAGGACGTGATCCAGATCACCGCCAGGCAGGTGAAGACGGACGCTGCATCGGTTGGACCGGCAGGTCAGGCGGGCGCGTCCGGCCACGAGGACGCTGGCGGCTTTGGCACGGACTCCTCGATCTCGAGGGGCAAGGCGACGGGGTATGGGAGGCAGCTCGAGAGGTGGAAGGCCCCAGCCGCGGAGGAAGGAGCGCTGGAGGAGGGAAGGCACGCCATGGGGCAGGTAGGGCAGGGGGCCGGGGTCGCCGCAGCAGCGGCCGCCGCTGGGCCAGGCGCCTTCCAGATGGGCGGTGGGGGCGGCAAGGGCTGGGACCAGTTCGCCGCGTTTGAGAAGATGACCGGAAACCGGTCGACTTACACGGAGGAGCAGTACACCACCGCCCTCGATAAGTCGGACCCAAGGATGCGAGCGATCGAGGCGCAGGCCGCGAGGATCGCTCGGGAGATCGAGAGAGGACAGCCGAGCGAGCCCCTCGACGATAGCGGGATGTCGGAGGAGGACAAGTTCTCCCGCGTCCTTCAGGCTCCAGCAGAGGTGAAGGCACCGGCGGCTGCTGCGCCAAAGGCGAAGTCCTCTGGGCTGAACCCCAACGCCAAGCCGTTCAAATTTAATGCCAACGCCGCGGCCTTCGTCCCGGGGGCGAAGAAGCCCGTGGCAGCGGCGGCGGCTGCCGCGGCGGCGGGCGCTGCTGCGGCGGGCGCTAGGTTCCAGGCCCCGAGGCCACCCATGCCCCCTTATAGTCCCATGGTCTTGCAGCCTGGGATGCCGGGTATTATACCCTCGTATGGATCGCCCTACGGGGCCCCAATGCCCTACCCGTACCAGCAGCAGCAGCAGCAGCAGCCCCCACCTCAATAAGAAGTGTTTTGCGTATTGCCAATTCATCTTTATCTTCTTTTTTTTTTAAGTAGTCTGGTAGTCACTGCTCTCCAAAGCTCTCTTCGCCATTCTCTAGACAATCCTGCTCTCACGGATCGGTCCGATCGGTCCAACAACCGACTAAAATAAATACGAAATTCGTTCGCAGGCGAGGAAGGCAGTAAGCTTGCGGAAAGTGCTTCCGTGGACCGCCATGGAAGGCAACGGGTTGAGCGTCGCGGGAGAAGATACCCCGAAGAGGAGGGGAAAGAAGAGGTCTATCTTCCTCACTCGGGAGGAAATCGAGAGCGTCAACAACCTCAGCGTGAGAGATGGGGCCGCCAAGCTCGGGTGCAGTACCTTCACGCTTCGCAAGCGTAGGCTTGAAATGAATATCCCCACGGGAGAGGTGAGTGCAGGGAGAGCGAGCTTGTATAGAAGATGACGGGCGCTTTGGGAGCGGGCCTCCTCGTCGCCGTCTCGTCCGACGCCTGTCTCGGTTTCCCGGCGGCCCACTTCGCACCCACCGGGGTGCTTGTTCAAGCACTCGCGTCCGACGACCCCAGGACCAAGACACTGGAACTGATACTGTCTTTCCTCCCTCGCTCAACTCCCGCGCGCCTTTCTCGCTTTGGTCTGGCGACAGATCACCCGGAAGGAAAGAAGCGACAAGGTGCAGTTCACCAGCGAAGACATCACGCGCTACGGCCACCTCCCCCAGCTGCAGGTGTGCAAGATTTTGAACATGAGCGTGCGGACTCTGCGAAAGAGGTGTCGTGAGCTAGGATGTGACCGCTGGCCCTACCAGGCCCCGAAGGGACCGGGCAGCCGTCCGCGCAGGCACAAAGCGGGGCCATCAGGAGGGTTGGGACCCTCCACGAGGAGCAAAAGGAAGGCTTCGACCAAAGTGAAGAGGGCAACAAAGCAAAGTTCGAAAGGAAGTGCCGACCCTGTCATGGAGAAGAGAGGGTTAAATGCTACCGATATAGACTGGGAGCCTGTGTCGGAAGTCCCCGAGGAGTACGGCGACGTCCACAGCCAGGACTTCGAGAACCTGGAGGATCACCACCACCACCGCGGCGGGGACGAGGACCAGCTCCCCACCACCAGCAAGCACCAGGGGCACTACGGCGCGGTGCCCCCCGTTCAGCCCCAGCGGCGTTACCCCGTTGGTTACAACGAAGACGAAGACCTGATCAACCCGAAGCTGGAGCCCAACGAGGAGCCAGATCACGACCAAGTCATGAGGGAGTCCAAGTACTTCAACAACCTGTTCAAGGTGGACAAGGGTCCGCGGAGGCAGAACCTTGAGCTCAGCATGAAGCAAAAATCCACGGAGGAGCTGCTGGACGAGTGCCAGAACTTTCAGAAGATCATCTCGTCAGGGAACGCCTTGCTGCTGTCCCAGGTGGACGTGGTAGACATGGACAGGATCAACAAGACCTTTGATGAGGTGAAGATGAGGCTGAAGAACCAGCTGGAGATGGCCAAGAGGGAGAAGGAAGCCGAGGCTAGAAGGGCCGCGGAGGCACAGAGGGCCATGGAGGCGAGGGAGGCGGCGGCGGCGAGGAGAGCCATGGAGGTGAAGGAGGCGGAGAGGAGGGCGGCGGAGGCGCGGAAGGCCATGGAGGCGGAGGAGGAGGCGGAGAGGAGGGCGGCGGAGGCGCTGAGGTCCAAGGCGGGGGTGTCGTCCCAGGACGGGGTGCGCTACGGGGGGGGAAATGGAAGGATCTCCCCCGGCAAGTATGACGGCTTGGCGCCCCCCCAGACCATCGCCCCAGACCATCTTAGACCTGCGGGGGGGCCTCGCCAGCCTTCCAGGCCGATCCACAAGCAGGCCGTCAACTACGAGGCCTACTTTGCAGTGCTCTCCAAGCACCTCGGGGTCGCAATAGCCAGGACCCTGCTCGAGGAGCACGAGAAGGGCATCTCTAGCATCTACAAAGACTCGGACGCCATAGCTGCCTGGATGATTGGGCTGGGCTACCACGGTGTTCACTGGACCGAGGAAATCTTTGTGGCGCTGGAGGACAAGATCGTGAATGGGGAGATCGAGCCCATGAGGATCGTGGACGGGCTCCTCAAGTCCTACGGACTGGACTGGCCGCCAAAGGTCCCTAGGGCGCTGAAGAGAGACTAGAGACTCCAGAAAAAAAAAATTTGTAGCGTATTTGTATCCAAATCTTCAATCCAAATTCGCCACCGGAAAGAGGGGAGTGAGCTGGCCCCGTTGTACCCGTCTTGCGGTGAAAGAGAGAAGCAGGAATACGTCTTACTTACTTACCTCTCGATCTCTGCCTTGCCTCTTCTGTCGAGCAACCCCCCCTTCCCAAGCAGAAAATTGAAAATAGGGCCAGCCCTTCCAAATTTCATTTTTTTTTGCTCTTGAGGTGTGTCCACACGAGATTTCCCAAAGAAGATCTCTCTCAGCCGGAGATCAGAGCCACTAGCTTGGGCGCCCAGGTCGGCCGTGGACCAGAAGACGGGGGCAGGGGCGAGGCGAGGGCAAGTCGGAGATGAGGGGGACCGGAGCGAGCCGTCAGGCTTCCGGGAGGCCGTCCGTCTCGTCGCAGGGCATGAAATGTAGCGGCGGAACCGGTTCTGCGAGGGGTCGGGGGAGGCTGGGCCTTCGCGGCCTTGCGGCTGGGCGGTTTCGCCTGGAGAAGCTGAGAGCACAGACCCGTGAGAAGCTGTACGGGGACAGCGGAGCGTGCAAGGTCAGCATCAAGTACGACCCGGACGAGCTCGTTCGTAGGAGGCTTCAGAGCCCGCTAGACGCGCTGAAGCTGGCCACGAGAGGCATGACCATTCTCTCGAGCTTGGCCAAGTTCGCCGTCTCGCTGAAGCTCGACGAGCTGTCGGGAAGGTCGGAGCAGTCTACGGTGCAGGTAAGGGCCGCGGAGCTGAGAGAGACGCTCACCGAACTCGGCCCGTCCTTCATCAAGGCCGGCCAGCTGCTCGCGAACCGCCCCGACGTCATCCGCGCGGACTACATGGAGGAGTTGTGCGTACTGCAGGACGACGTCCCTCCCTTTGCGGACAATGAGGCCTTCGACATCATCGAGCGGAACTTGGGCAAGACGATCGGCGAGACCTACAGCCAGATAAGCTCGCAGCCCGTTGCCGCGGCTTCTCTGGGGCAAGTCTACCGCGCGACGCTTAGGTCCACAGGGGAGGAGGTTGCCGTCAAGGTCCAGAGGCCCGGGGTCCTGCCCACCATCGAGCGCGACCTCGTGCTTTTCCGCTGGCTGGCCGGGTTCCTGAACGACTACTCGCAGAGGAATTTGGGCTGCGACGCAGAGCTCATTGTGGACGAGTTCGGGGAGAAGATCCTGGAGGAGCTGGACTACGACCAGGAGGCCAGAAACATCCAGGACTTTTACGACAATTTTCGCGGGGACAAGTTCGTCAAGATCCCTTGGGTCAACAGAGCGCTCTCAGGGCCGGAGGTCATCACCATGGAGTGGATCGATGGCATCAGGTGCACCGACCCGGAGGGCATCAGGAGGAGGCTGAACGTGAACGACTTCATCCGCGTGGGTGTGGTGTCGGGCCTGAGGCAGCTCCTGGAGTTCGGCCTCTTTCACGGGGATCCGCACCCGGGGAATATCTTCGCGCTGGAGGACGGCAGGATCGCCTACGTTGACTTTGGCAACGTCGCGGAGATCAGCGAGAAGAACAAACAGGTCCTGATCGACGCGGTGGTGCACGCTGTGAACAAGGACTACGTGGAGATGGCCGGGGACTTCAGCAGACTCGGTTTCCTGTCCGAGGAGACAGACATCGGGCCTATCGTTCCCGCTCTGGAGCAGATCTGGACAGAGGCCCTGGGCAAGTCCCTGAGCGAGTTCAACTTTCGAAACGTCACCGGAAAGTTCAACGAGCTCGTGTACCAATACCCGATCCGCATCCCGGAGAGGTTCAGCCTCGTCATCAGGACCCTGTTGATCCAGGAGGGGATCTGCATGACGTTGGAGCCGAGGTTCAGGTTCCTGGAGGTGGCCTACCCCTATGTCGCGAAGAGGCTGCTGACGGACGACAGCCTCAGGAACCGCCTGCTGCAGGTGCTGTTCAAGGACGGCGAGATCTCGTGGGATAGGCTGGCGAATTTGGTGGATCTCGCGCAGGAGGGAGGGGACGGGTTGGACGTCACGGACACCATCTCCGACTTCATCAGGGTCGTGGCCAGGGACAGGGAGCTCAGGTCGCAACTTGTGGCAGCGGCCACGGCGAACAATCGCATCGAGGTGGGGGAGATCCAGGACCTCGTGCTCAAGGGAGGCCAGCTCGTGGACACGCAGAGACTGGTGAACGAGCTGGTGACGGAGCTACCCTCGCTGGCGGCGTACTTTGCGCTGGACCTGAGCAAGGCCATCATCGCGCCCGTGCCGGCGCCCTTTAAGAACAAGAGAAGATTCTGAAGAAGAACCGAACAATAAATAACAATGAACTTGTACTTTTACACTTGTACACAACACGTCAGCGCCACGCAGCACCACTTCCCCCGCGGGTCAGACCTCGAGCTCTGCGTAGTACGCTTCTCGTAGCTCCGACACCAAGTCGTTGATCCTCTCCACGACCTGCTGCTTCTGCCTGAACAAGGCGCCGAGAGAGTTTTGGTACAGGACGTCGGAGGACAGAAACGCCTTGTGCGCCTCGGGGCCGCAGTTGCAGTCCTCACCGTGCGCCAGAGCCTCGTTGTACTGCTTCTTTAGCTGCTGCGCCTGGACAGTGACCTTGAGCTTCTTTTCCTCCTCGCCCTGCATGGCGCGAACGAGTTCCGCCAGATCCTCCCGCCCGTGGCCCCTCAACTGAGTCTCGATCCCCCGGACGGTCTCAGAGCAGGCGGCGAACTCCGACGTGACCTCAGCCACGGCCTGCGCGAACCCCCTCGCAGCAAGGGGCGTGCTCCCCAAGCCGACCAAGGTCTTAAAGGCCCTCTCGAGCGTGCCGTACGCCACGGCACGGCTCTCGAGCACCCGGAAAAGGCTCGCCAGCGTCCCGCCAAGGTCGCTGTCCCCTCCGCCCCCCGTCTCCTCGGCGTTCTCCGTCATCGAGTCCGAGACTGGAGCGACCGTGGTGGGTCCCACCCAGTGGTCTCCGAGTCGGAGGCGATCTGTCAGATTTCCTCCCGATAACGCTTCATTCCTTGTCTCTTGGACCCGAGGGCCTCGAGAAGAAAAACTAAAAGTGAAACACACTTTTACTCCTGTTTGGGCTTGGCATCCTGCTCCTGGTCCTCCTCCCCTCCGGCCTGTGGCTGTGGGGTCCTCTCACCCTTTGGCCTCGCCAGCTCCTGCAGCACGGTCTTCTTCTGGTCCAGATAGTCCCGAAAGTCGATGTAACCACCACCAAACCTAACATGGAGCTTGGTTCCAAAGACAGCCAAGTGGACCTTCTTGCCGCTCAGCGAGTAGCCGAAGCCGTCCTGGTAAGACAGAGGAAGGAGGAACCCGTTCTCGCGAAACTTTCGAACGAAGGTCTCCACGGCCTCGTCCACCCTCTTGGCCCTGGGTTGGTGCCTTGCGACAGTGACCCCCCCCGACCACGCATGGCCCCCACCCCCACCGGAGGATTCGAGGGAGTCGGATCGCGCGTGGGCGGGGGTCTTGGGAAATGTAAAGCCGTCCCCCGCCTCGCTGCCGCTCGCCTCGTGGTGGTCCAGAGCCCGGACGTCCCGCTGGGGAGCCGCAGCCTGGCTTCGCGGGGGGAGGTTGGCATCATCGTCCAGACGCACCTCCCGCGCCGATCCCTGGGGCCCCTCCCTCGGCGTCAGGAAGAGCTCGATCTCCCGCTCGATGTCGTCCAGCATTGCGTCCTGGTGGCTGGACGGGGGGGCGCCGAGGGGTGATTCGGGCTTGGTGCAGTCGCACGGCCCGCCACTGCTCTCGCTCCCTCTTCTCAGGTGGTAGGACCCAACATCGGTGGGGCCGAGGCCGCCGCCAAAGGGCGAGTGGGCGGGACCCACCAGGCTCTCCGCGTGGACGCTCCTCGTGGTAGGCTCGTAGGCCTCCCTCGGGGCCGTGGGCGCGCTCCGGGCTGCGCCAACTCCTGCTCCGCCGGCGGACACCGGCACGCTGGGGGAGATGTTGAAGGGCACCGGGGTCACGCTCCTCGCCCCCTCGTGGCCGCTCCTCTCTCTCTCCCGGCTCTGGTGGGCGTCCACGATCTCCTTCCGGATCGACAGCAGCTTCTCGTTCTCCGCCCTCAGGTTACTGGCGTAAGTAAACAGGCTGTCGGTGGACATGTGAGAGAGCTTCTTCAGCTCCAGGCTGTGCTCCGGGGCCGAGTTCTCCACGTAAGGGCTCTTCGGCAGGGCGGGCGTGGGCGCCGGGGGCTTCCTAACCCGCTTGCGCTCGTCTAGCAGCATCGTCCTCAGCGACAGGGCGACCTCCCTGGCCTGAATCTTCTCCTTTTCCGACTGAGCCAAAGAGTGCGCCAGGCGCTTGATCTGGGCGTTGGCCTCCTCAAGCTTGGCCGCCGCGTCGATGCCGCCCCCCGCGCTCTCAGAGCGGCGGCGGCGGCGGTGACCCTGTCGGCGCCTGGATGGCAGGGCCGCTGGCGGGGGCGCTGCCGCCGTGCTTGAAGTCGCCTCCGACGCCTCTGGAGACGCCGACCTCAACGACGACCCGGTCGTCGTCGTCGCCGTCGTTGTCATTGTCGTCGTCGTCGTCGATGAGTCCGGCTCCACCGTCGTGGAGACCTCGGCCTTCTCCGCGCGCCTCGAGCTCTGGCTCCCCCTCCTTGAGGAGGACCGGCCGGCGGCGGCGGCATGGTTGTGGTGGTGGGGGCGGCGGTTGGGGAGGGTGATCACGACCTCCTTGACCGCGGAGATGGGCTCGTCGGGGCTGATGGTCGCGGAGGCGGCCCCGTCCGCCCCCCCAGCCGGGCGCCGGGGTGGTGTGAGCAGGGCCTGCGGGATGTCCGGAACCCGCTGCTGGCGCCGCTCGGAGAGCCTGGCCTTCTGTTCCCGCGTCTCGTCCGGCTGGCCACGGAAGAGCTCGAGCGCCTGCATCAAGCCCGACACGGTGTACGTCCGGTTCGAGGGCCACGTGCTCGATGACTTGGCGCGAACGAGGTACTGCGCGCCCACCCTTCCGTCGAGCCAAAGCCTCTGCAGGGTCAGGGTCTTAAGCGGGCCCACCACATCCCCGTTGGGCATCTGGCAGTACCACAGCTGGTCGTCGATTCCGCGGCCCTCCGCCGCCATCGCGCCGGGGGGGTCCCCGCCTCCTCCCGCGGCCCGTCGCGGCGCCTCGTCCTTCTGGGACAGGGCGGTCATGAGGCCCTTCACCCGCTTCACAGCGACGGGCCTGTCCAGCCACGTCTCGTTGAACACGGTCGTGCTGGGCCCAATGTGGCTCTGCCTCCACAAAGACCGCAGCTTTGGAAAGCTGACCGGGCCGTGCAGCACGGACTTGTCGTACACGTCCGTGTACTGCCACACCTCCTCCTCGAAGTTCATCTTGACAAGGCTGTCTCCACTTGGGTTGGTTTCAAGCACACCAGCGTCGAGCAGTGACGCCCGCGGACCCGAGGCCCTACGTCGAGTGCGGGGGTGGGGGTGGGGAGGTACCTGGTCCGGGGCTCGTTTCTCAGCGCATTGCCGCCGCTCAATTGGGGTCACGGGGGCGGGCTTCGAGTTTGGCTTGCGCCCGGCGCCTCGCACGCTTTTCGCTTTCCCACCCCCAAACGGAAAATATTTGGGAAAGTTTCTCTGGAAATGTTTGCATGTTTTTTTTTTCCTTTTGGCGCCTCCTCAGGGCCACGATTCGGCTCCGATTCCGAGTCACTTGGTCACGCCCGAAGATCACAAGACCACTTTTCAACCCGCGACAGCCAACCAGAAAACCAGATTCCTGCTGCTGATCTCTCGGTTGGGGGGCACAAAAACTTCGTCACCAGACTTCGTCACCCTGAGCGCGAGTGAGAACAAGGGGGGTTCGGCGAGTGGAGCCAAGCCCTGGCGCTCGTTTGACTTAGAGAGAGAGAGAGAGAGGCGGAAGCGCGCGTCCTCAGGTCCATGCTGCTGAGGTGACGCCCAGCCCCTTTTTTTTGTTGTTTGTTTGTTTTTGTTCTGCGTGAGAGAGATGCAGAAGACTAAGCCCATGGCACACAAGTACGGGTCGGCGAGGTCCCTCCCCAAGCGGCAGTCGGCCAGGCGCGGCGTGAGCTGCTCGGCGGCCCGAAAGGAGCCCCCGCAGCCCGCGGGACCGGGGCTGCCCCCTCTGCCTTCGAGGGCCCGGGGCGCGGACAGCAGCGTCGCGTGCTCCGCGGGCTCGTGCTCCAGCAGCCTTGACCTCGCGGGGGGCAAGGTCTCGGCGGCCGTCTCCAAGCCCTCTTCGCTGAACAGGGCGTGGCTGAACCACATGGTGCCCAAGCTCGTGAACACGGTGAACAAGAGCACCCACCTGTCCCCCCCCGCGAGGAGGGGCGAGGGCGCGGTCACCATGGCCTTCGTGTGCAACGAGACCTTCGAGGAGCCCCTGACGAGGGTCCTGCAGGAGACGACCCATCCTGCCGAGGAGGGAGGGAGCTTTGAGGACTGGAACGTCATCATGGAAGGCGTGAGCGCCATGGACCGCATGGACACCATGGCCGGTGTGTTGGTGGTGAAGCCCCTCTTTGACGAGTCCGCCCTCAAGTGCCCGTCCGGGAGGGACAGGGCCGCGACCCTGCTGATGCAGAACGCCCTGAGGGGGAGCGTCGGGGACTGCTGCGAGGACGACTTCGAGGATGATGACGACGATGTCGTGTTCGAGAGCAACGTGTACTCGGAGCCAAGGAGCTTCCAGGACATCTACGCCGCCGCGGACGAGGCGTCGGGCGACATGCCGGCCCTGGAGAGGTCCTATGGGGTCGTGCTGCAGAGCGTGGAGAGGAACCCCGTGGTTGACGGGTGCTACATTCTGCGCACCAGCACCAGCAGGTCGGTTGGGTGCACCTGCACCCACTACAGCATGTCCAGGGCCCTCTGCGGCGCGGATGGGAACTGCATGACAGTTCAGGAGCAGGTGGACAAGTCCTGGCTGGTGAACCCCTTCACTGTGTGAGGAGGGGCGAGGTTAGGGGTATAGCACTACAAAACATTTTTTTTGAAGGGCGGGGTGGCAGTGCATGAGCCTGCCGTTTTTTTTTTTGGGGGAATTCGGTTTGCGTGTCGCGAAGGAACACAGTTTTGAAGGAGGAGGATTGCGGAGCGGAAGAAGAGTATTTTTTAACAACGCCGGTCTTGCGCACAAATGAGTGCGTTGGGAACGAGGCGATTTTTGTTTGTTTGTTTGTAAAAAGCATTTCAAACTGCTGACTCTATGTTGTCAATTACTTGAACTTTTTCATTTCATATAAGATAGATGGCGTGGGGACGGAGTCCTTGAGCATGTCCGGCGACAGCTGCTTCAGCACCTCCAAGAAGCGCGTGTAGTACAGCAGGAGCTGGGTGAGGGCGGCCTTTAGAACCTCCTTGGCCAGCGCCTGGGACACCCCCGCAAAGTCCGAGTGCACCTGCCTGTTGAGCTCCTGGATCGCATCCTGCCATGACCCCTTGAAGTGTGCCAGAATCCTACCGGCGAGGTCCTTGTCGGCTTCCAGGCCCTCGGCCCCCCCGCCCAGCCCCAGCGCATCCTCTAGCCTCTTCACGAACTGGATCATGTCCCCGCAGTGAGCGCCCAGCTCCTCCTCAACATACAGCGACACGTTTGAGGTGTAGACATCCTCAAAGTGCTCTAGGGTCTGCCGCCCGTGGCCTTCGTCCTCCGCCGGCGCCCCTGGAGCCCCCTGGGGGCTCAGCGCGTCCGCCCCGTCCCTCAGGGTCTGCAGCACCCTGCCGTAGTTCCGAACGAGGAAGGCGGCACTGCTGGAGACCCCAGAGGCGACCCCAGCGCCCGACGCTGCCTGCTTAACGCCCTTGGCGAGCGACAGCAGGAGATCCTCCATCGTCGTCCTCAGGCGCTCCAGGCTCCGCTCCAGCTGCCCCTGGTTGAACCCTACGTTGAGCGAAGTCAGCGCCAGCAGCAGGTCCGCAAACCGCTTAGCGATGCCCTCCACGGTCTTGGCAAGCTTGGCGTCCACCACGAACCTGCCCCCCACTACCTTGCCCGAGACCTGCTTCACCAGGCTCACCTGCGCGTTGTTGAGGCTCTGAAGCTGGTTATCCAGCGCCAGCTTGAGCTTTGGCCATAGGACCATGTTTACGTTGTCCAAGTACGAGTCCAGGCATGGCAGCCTCCTCCTCTGCATGACAAGCTGGTGCGCGTAGTTGATCCTGATCATGAGGAAGAGGCCGACAGGGTCGGTGATGTCCTGGACCCAGTTCTCGAGGTGCTCGCTGATCAGGGCGACAACCTCGCCCATCGTCTCCTGGAAGACCTTCTGGTCCCTGAAGAACTCGGTGCTGAAAATGTACTCGCTGGAGCTTGAGTCCAGGAGGAGCTTGTTGATGCTGCGAAAGATCTGCTCACAGGGCATCCGCAGGCCCTGGGCCTCAGCGACATGCGGCACCACTGCGCTTTCGTCGAGCTTCCCAAGGACGTCCCCCCTGTCCCCGAGCTCGAAGCACTTTCCCCGGTCTTGTGGCGACCTCGAGGACTTCCTCGGCGACTGGCCCAGAGGACCTCGCTTCATGGAGCTGAAAAAGCTGGAGACCCCGCTGAGTGCCCCAACCGCACCCCCCGAAGCCCCTCCGGCCCCCGACCCGCCCTCGTAGGCCCCCACGACGTCCCCCTTGGCCGCCACCCTCACCTCCAGGCCAGACACGTGGCTCAGGTACACCCTGAAGTGGCTGAGCAGTACGTTGCCAACCGTTTCTGTGTAGTTCGTCCGTACCTCGCTGTACGCCACCTGGTTGTGCTGTTTGATGAACGACACGAAGCCCTTGAGCCTGAGAAGCCTATTCTGCTGCTGGATCTGGATGTTCGTCTTGGGCTTCCTCAAGATGGAGAACTGCTCGAGCAGAAAGGCCTTGACCTTGGAGACGGCCTTGTTCTCGAGCTTGGAGAGCTCAGGCGCCACGTCCTGGAAGGCGAGCGAGCTCTGCGCGTCCTTTGAGGTCCTGAGAAAGTTGAGCTTCTTGTGCAGCAGCTGCAGTGAGGTAAGGTACTCGGCGCTGTTCACCTCGCTGTCCAGGACCACGTCGATGAGGGAGGGCGGGATCTGCATGTTGTCCGCGAAGACGCTCAGCTTCTCGTGGAGCTCCTTGCGGTTCTTCAGCTTGACGTTCAAATTCAGGGACTCCTTCTGGATGTGCTTGATCTCGCTGCTTATCTCGCTTAGGTCCCCGAGGAACCGGCCCAGCAGGTCCTCCATCGAGTCCAGCACCCCGTCGCACTCCAGTATCTGCTCGTGCAGCTCCTGCAGGTTGCCGCTCTCGCTGACGTAACCCTCAATGCTCTCCACCTCGACCTGCCGCAGGGTCACCTCGAGGTCCTTAGCCTGCTCCCTGATGTTGTCGTTTTGCTGGCCCTTGCCGCGCAGGGCGTCGCTTACGAGCTTGTTGCCCGCGACCCGCGAAAGGCTCTCGCTGAGCTCGGCGAAATTCAGGTCCTCGTTCGTGATGTCCAGGTCCTCGAGACCCAGCTCGAGGCTCACGACCGGCTCCCCCGCCATCTTCACCCTTCACGCCCCTCCCCCCCCCCCCCCCTGTCCCGCCCCCCCCCCCCACGGCCCCCCTGCCCCCCCCCCCCCCCCCCCC
>Ga0160423_10000167_pt1 | contig 48802 bp, 9 predicted proteins | sample CRUFie14St8metaG_FD_108191 | JGI IMG/M metagenome (GOLD analysis project Ga0160423, IMG submission 108191) | Marine microbial communities from the Costa Rica Dome - CRUD Field 142mm St8 metaG | ecosystem: Environmental > Aquatic > Marine > Oceanic > Photic zone | place: Costa Rica: the Eastern...
AACTAAGATAATAAATAATTTTTTATATTTTAATTAATATTAATAAACCAATCCATATCATCATTATTCCAAGATTGAATATTCTTTATTATATCATCTTTTTCATAACATTCTATTAAAATTTCATTCCATAAATTGCCAATTTTTCCTAATAAATCACTATCAATAACATTTATGGTTAGAGTATCATCTATTGTTAGAGTATCTTTTATATCTGAAAAATTTGTTACTTTTAAATCTCCTAAGTATATGCTGGAAATAGTTATTGATGGATTACCAATATATCTATTAATTATATCTATGAAATCTTCATGTTCATACTCTGCAGGTAATACTTCTAACATATCATGATTAATTACTGTACCAAAAAACAATAAATTTATGTTTCCTATATTTGTAGTTAAATTAGCAGATGATACAATCATATGTTTAAAAGAATGTGAGATAACTGATGTAATATAACGATATGGGGCATCCGCTTTTAATTTTGTTATTATATTGTTTTTTGAGATTGTTTTCCACGATTGTTCCAATAAAATGTCATCATCATCTGTAGTGAATATAAAATGTTTTAAAAATAAATAGTATATTATATCCAATAAACTATCGCTTCCTAATTTTGTTGGTCCATAAAATATTTCCAGATCATCAGGACCGTCAGGGTACTCCCATTTAGCATTCAATTCCAGATCACGCCATAATTTTCTTATTTGATGATTTAATACTTTATAATCATTAACGATTGAATCATTGTCAAATGATTCATATGACATTCCAAAGTCATGTAGTGCACCAATAAAATTTCGTTTTGTGAAATTGTTGATATTTGTATTTCTATTTAAAACTATTACATTACCAGCATGTAAATCACCATGAACATATCCTAAACCATGCATTTTATATGTTGAATATAAAAACTGAATTAAATATTTACATATATCATATAGATTGAACATGTGCTCATTTGTGAGTGTCCAGTTCTTTAATATTTGTTTAAAATCTCCTATCCCCAATTCTGAAAATATTAAGCCACCTTCTATATTAAATGAGGGGATTTTATAGATATTTTGTAATACTTCATCATCATTGAATTTTTCCACATCTGTTATTAATTCTTCTAACCACACAATTTTTTCAAAAATATCTGGACTTGTTTTTAATAATAAGTCATGATATTGTCTTACCATTTCATATTCTAATACTTGAAATATTTTTACATTGTTTATTATATGAAAACAGATATAATTAAGTAAATTATTCTTATAAGCAGATTTAATTATATTATCACAATTAAATATTCCTAAAATATTCAAAAAATTATTAGGTAAAGTGTCTGACAAATAACTAGCAATTGTGAATTCTTTATTTAAATTTGCTTTTGACACAACTTTACTATTATTTACACTATTCTCTATTGTATTTGGTTCATTAATTAATTGAGTTTTACAAACATAAAAACAATTTGATGAATGTTCTTCAGATTGTTCTTGATTATTTTTTTGAACAAGAAATATTTCACCATATTGACTTATAGAACCAATTCTGAAAAGTGCTTTAAATACATCATTACTAATCCATCGTCCATTCATAATATTATTACAATTAAGATTTTGCCAATTATTATCGATTTGATAACTTTCAGAATCACCCATTTCTATTAATTTTTGTTTAATATCTTCTTTATTACAAGAAGATGCTTCTCGATGATACTTTATAGGTAATAAGTTTGTTAAGTGTTCTTCACTTGTTATTGCAAAAACACTTTGATCCTCAAGAGCATCCGTTAAATTTTTATTTAAGATTATAGAATTTGTTATTCTTTTTGATCGTAATATATCTTCTTGGGTCGAACCATAAAATTCTATATTTTCAGCAAGTATTTCTAAATTTTGATTTATATTAGATTGTATTTGTTCTTTTCTTATTTCTGATAATCTGTTTCTTTTTTTTTCAGGAGCTTTATATACTGTTAATTTCTTTTCGGTGGATTCGGGTTGATGTTCAAGGTCATTTATGAAATCACCTTCATCATCAAATGGAACCCATACTTCGCCCTCTAAAGATGAAGATGAAGATGAAGATGAACCACCACGAATATACATTCTGGGTTTTATACTAAAATTATGTAAATGTTGTATTGTATTATGGGAAGTTTTTTTGTATGTTGTAACATCTTCATATTTTTTTAAAAAATTCCATAAATCCATTCCACCTTTTTTTTTTAAATATTTTAATTTATATTTTAAATATTTATTTTTATAGTTTACCATTATATATATTAAAAATATATTAAATATATTAAAAGTATTTAATATTTATATTTAATTAAATTATCTACATATCTTTTTATGCTATGTAAATCATGAGAACCATTTAAATATGTTTTACTTATTTTTTTATTCCATTCTTTAAGTAATATACCATATTTTAGAAAGAATTTTTCTTTATTATATTTATAAAAATTCCCTTCACTATCTAATAATAAATTATTTATTCTATTATGTGAATGATATTTATTTAAATCATTTAAACAATATTTAATATCACTATCATTATCATAATGATTTGAATTAGAACAAAAATAAAAATGATCCGCATTATTAACATTTTCATATGAATTATTTATACAAGCTGTATTATTGAAACAATAATAAGGTATAGGATTAACACAACTAGGTATTTGTCCTTTATGATTACAAGAGTCATTTAAGATTGTTATTTTATTAATTCTATTATCAATATAAATTTCTTTATCATTAGGTAAAATATTTATATTAATAATATCAATAATTTTAAAATTAAAATGATTATAATAGCTTTCAAATCTTTCCATTACTTCAATATCCATTCTTGATGAACCTAAACAAACTTGTAATATATTACTTGGATCAAATGATGGTTTATATATTTTTAAAATATCTATTAAATAAGGTAAAACATAATATGAGATTCCTGCACCACTTGAATAACCACCTATAACAATTTCGTCAAATTCATGTGAAACAATATTTATTAAATTAGGATTTATAATTGTATTATATATATTTTCAAGTTGACTTACTAAAAATAATAATCCAGCAGGAAATATAATATATAATGTTTTTGTATTATCAGAATTTTGAATAATTATATTCCTATAAAAAGGATATTCATCATTATCATTTATAAGAAAATCATGATTTAAATCAATAATATTACTAAATAAAACTTTATAATCTATTTTATATTGTAGTTTATTAATTATATTTCTATTTTTTATATAATCATCATCAATATTTCTATTTCTTTCAAATATAAGCGTATATACAAAATCACTTATTAAAAAAACATATTTATCATATGATTTAATATCAACTATATTATTAGGATTAATTATTTTTGTTGTAATTTCATTATATAAATTTTCATAAAATATATCTGAATCATAATCATCATATATATCTTTATCTTCATATTTTTTTAAAAAATTCCATAAATCCATTCCACCTTTTTTTTTTAAATATTTTAATTTATATTTTAAATATTTATTTTTATAGTCCATATATATATATATATAAAAAAAAAAGAGATTATTAATATTTATAATTAATAATATGGATCATCACGATAACTTAATGAATAATTACTCCAATCGGTAATTTTACTCCAATGATATTCATATTCATTACTAGGATGTTTTAAAAATTTATGTTTAGATAAACTAGAATCATCACTAAATTCTAAATTACATTTGTAACAAATAAATTTATTTTCTTCTTTATTTTGTTTTTTTATTTTTTGATTTTGTTTTATTTTTTCATTTAATTCACTAACAGTTGATTTATCCATAATATTTATTAATTATTAATAAATTTATATATTAGTTATTTTTAATAAATTGAAAAATCTTTTATTGTTTAATTAATTTAATATTAATTTTAATTTAATTATAATTAAAATATATTATAATATATATAATGGTAAATTATAAAAATAAATATTTAAAATACAAATTGAAATTTGAAAAATTAAAACAAAAAGGAGGAGTTTTAGGAAAGAATTTCTATGATAACGAAGAAGACGCTATTTGTGATATATGCTTGGAACCAATTAACGATGGTACAGATCTTTCAATGTGTGTAGATGACCCCAATGCCCCATCCTGGATGAACAAATGTGCTTGTGGACATTATTTTCATCGAGAGTGTATTAAAAAATGGACCCAATCAAAAATAGATAATAACGAACCTGTTACATGCGTAATAACCAGGAAACACGCGCATTTTATTGATGTTAATCCACCGAACCCGGATGGTACACCTGCTCCACTACCAGAGCCCGTCATCACTCCGCCCGTCATGCGAACAGAGGAGGGGACGGTTGTAACCCCACCCATAGGAGGTATATATGAATTTCCTAATCGTGAGAGAATATGGGTAGCTAATGTAACACAAAGAGATTTAGACAATAATACTCGTAGAGTAAGACTGGTACAAGACAAAGATGGTAATTGTTTATATAAAGGAGAAATTTTAGCCTACCCCAGTGGTTTTATTTCTCCGTCATGGAAAGATGATAACATGCCGGTTGATATGCTTAATAATTCAATAGATGAGCATGGGCGATATTTGGGACAATCATGGGATGTAATGCGTGGCTATTTGCCATGGGAATTTTCATAGTCATTGAATTAATTACTATTTATAATGATTAATAATATTATTAAAATAATTATTAATAAGATTAGTATTCATATTACAATTGATAAGTCTATATTCTTCTAAACTTTCAATAATTTTTTTAAAAATACTTGTTGGTAAAATACAAGCACTAATATTAAAATGTTTATCTAAATAAGATTTAATACATTCATTTTTATAAGGACCATTATTAAATAAAATTTGATTTTTTTCTATATTGTCGAATAAATGTTGTGTTAAATTAGTAATATATATTAATTTTTCTATTTTTTTTTTATATTGTATTTTTTCATATATTTGTATAACATCCATTATAAATTAGTATAATATATTATTTTATTTATTACAAGGTTGACAAGTTAATATATTATGAAATTTATCTTTATTTTGAAAATTATTATTTTTAATATTTTTAATATTTTTAATATTTGTATTTTTATTAATTTTATTATCTTTATTTGCATTATTTCTATTTGAATAACAATTACCCATATATATTACATAATTATTTTATAATGTTTTTAAAGAATCATTTGTAATAACATAACTACTAATACCATATGAATTATGTGAATATATTCTAAATTTATAAAATGTATTAGATAATAAGTTGCTAACTTTATAATATGTATTTTGTATTTTAGATACAATATTAATATAAATATCATTTTGTAAAATGTCAATTGAATATCCTAAAATATTACCTGAATTATTTGGAATAGGAACATCCCAAGTAAGCAAAATTGTATTATTATTTGAAACAAATTGTAAATTTTGAATAGGATTAGGCAATATATTTAATTGCGTAGATTGTAATGTTTTAAAAGTATAAGAATTAGAATAAGGTGAAATATAATTATCATTATTTATAGAAGCAATTCTAATTTGATAAGTAGTATTAGGTATTAAATCTTTATATGTATAATAAGTATTTATTACATTATCTACTGTAATCCAATTATCATTTAAATAAGATTGAATTATATAATTACTAATATTATTACGTGTACTATTTTGTAAATTAACAGGTTTATCCCAAGTAATAGTTATACTGTTATGTGTTATAGCACTATTAGGAATTTCATTAAATTGAATAATATCAGGTGAATTATCAATGTTTTGAGGTAAATAAGTTTGTACTATATTATTATCTGTAATATGTAAAGGATTATATTTAATAATATTTTCATCATCAGGCATAAAATAATCAAAAGTTTCTTGTGTTTCCCAAGTTAATAAATAATCACTAATAGGTCCATATTTAATTATATTATTTAAAGTATTAGATGTAAAATATAGTGGAAAATATTTTTCATTTTTATGATTAATTTTATAAAATCCTTTATTATTATTATGTAAATTAATATTTATATTTTCTATATTTTGTCGATATAAAGTACTATGTGATTCATAAATAGTATTTTTAAATGCATTTGAATAAGTATATAAATTTGTAGGAAATACTATTGTATTATAAGGATTATTATCTTTATCTTCTATATTTTCAATATAAAATGAATTATTTGAATCAATAATATTTAAAATACCATGAGAAATAATATTATTATCTATTAATATTAAATCATTATTAATATATAAATTAGTAATTACATAATATATTTTATTTGTATTTAAAGATGATAAATTTAAAATATTATTATTATAGATATTATTAATTTGATTAATATATTTATTATTTGTTTTATAATAAAAGAAAAATATATTTACATTTGATTTTAAATTATTAATTATAAAATTAAATTGATAAGATAAATATTTATTTATTGTTATAAAATGTTCTTGATTATGATTATAATATAATTTAATATTATTATCAACAATATATTTATATGATTTTTGATTAGATTCTATATATTCTATATTATTATTATTTATAAAAAAGTCTACTACTAAATATTTATTAATTTTATTATTATCATCTTGAATGCCAAATATAGAATAATATTGTGGTTTATTTTGTAATAATTTAATATCTTTTCTTAAATTAGAATTTATATACCAATTATTATTAATTGAAGTAATAGTTATATATGTTCCTGATAAAACATTACTAATATAAAATGAATTAGATAGAATATTTTCTGGAGTTATTAAAATAGACTTTGAAGTATAATTAGTATATAATGTTTTATTATTTTGTAATGGATTGTTTTGATATAAAAGATTTGTATCATAAACAATATAAGAACCATTTATTTGATTATTATCAGGTATTAATGTAATTGAATTAATATTTTTAGTTATATTTATATAAAATGTTTGTATATTATTTGATTGTATATTTGGTAAATATATTTTAACATCTTTAGGAGTATAAGTAAAAACATATAAATTATAATTATTATATAGATTTGGTAATATATAATTAATATTATTAGTATAAATATCAACAGGTAATTTAGTATTAAAAGTTAAATTATTTTTATTAATTATATAATTTTCAAAAGGGTGAGTATTATTAGAATCAAAAATACTATCAATAATGATATTATTATTATCAATAATATAAGATACTTTAGATTGAATAGAATTAGTTTCTAATATATTATTTTTTTTGCTTTCATAATAAATAGTTATTATATCATTAATATGTAATTGAGATAAAAACATACTATTAAATCCTTCAATAACAGTGTATGTATTTTGAGTTATACTTTCATAACCTATTTGTATATTATGTAATAAAAATGAACCTTTTAATTTATCTGATATATTAATTGTATTTTGTGTATGTGGTTGAATAAAATGATTAGATTCTAATGTATTTTTAATATTAAGATTTGATACAGTAATATCATTTATAATTTCGTTCATATATATAATATAATAAAAGAGTTTTTTATGTTTAATTAATTTTGATAAACAACAGAAGCTTGACCTGACATAATTTTTAATATATTATAATTAACTGCATAAATTTTAACTTTACTATTTGTTGAAGAACCAACACCTTTATTATTAAATGTTAAATTAAGAATTGCAGTATCAACATTAGTAAAATTAAAAGATCCACTTGGTTGATGTTGATTAGGAAAAAGCGAAAATGAATATAAGTATATATGTTTTTTAGGAATATGTTGATATGTTTTTAATGGCATAATTTCTCTAAAATATTCAGCATTTCTGTGTGGAAATAATTGTTGTCCATTAATTTGTATTGTAGCAGTATTAAATGTATCAGAATTAGATACGTGTGAATGAGTATATTTAGTATGATTATTTCCTGTATTTGAATTAGTTACAGTATCTAAATTATTTTGTATTATCCAAATAATTTCTTTAATTGGATGATTAAAATGTAAATTAAAATCATAAGATAAAACATTTGAAAATAAAGTATCATCACCTGTATATTGTAATTGTTCAATTAAATATTCATGACTTATTTTTGAAAATAATTTTTTTTCATTAGAATCTAAAAATATATAATCAGCCCAAACTTGAACATCTAATTCATTACCTGTTGTTGTTGGATTACTCCAATTAATTGAATCTGATTTAACAATATTTCTTAAATCATTTAATTCTATTGATATTTGAACATCTTGATTTAATAAAGCAATTAAGGGTATTGAATTAGAATAATGTTTACAAAACCAAAATTGCAAAGGTAAATATATATTATGAGATTTATAATTATCTCTAATTGAATATTCAGAATTAAATTTAGAAAATAATTTTTGATATTTATTATCATTTAATTCATCAATTATATCAAAATATGTACCATAATGTTTATCAATAATTTGTCCTCCAATAGAAACAGAAACAGATTTAATTAAGGATGAAATAATATTATTATTATAACAATAATAAGTATAATTACTATTAGGTGGATTTAATGTTGGTAATGTAATTTGTATTACAATATTATTTAATAAATGTCCTGATTTATTTATTGTAGTATAAATAGTATTTCCAAAATCTATATTACCTTCTATAGTTTGTTGTAAAGATTGAACCTGAAAATTTGTATATCTTTTATAAACAGTTTTAAAGAAAGAAACCTGTGGATTACCTGTTAATAAAATATCTTCAGCACCATATTGTGATAATTGTAGAATACCACCTGTCATATATAGAAAGTAAATATTTAATTTTTATGTATTTTATTTAAATAATAAGTTTAATTTAAAATTGTTTTTTTTATTATATGTAATTATATAATGGAAATTATGTCAGATGGGAAATTTAATTTACTCGAATCAAACCAATTAATAGTAAATAATATAACTATATATAAAATCATAGAGTCAAAAAATTTAAATATTAAAGATTCTGGTATTTTGTATATAATTAAAGGTACAAATAATAAAACTATTAAAATTGGATTTCCACAAGTAGTAAAAGGGTTAAATTTTTCGTTTTTAATAGAAGATGATGTTGATTGTATAATAGAGTTTGTAAGTAATGTTGAAATTGTAGGAAAAAAATATGTATTTCGTTCTGATATTTCAGAAGAAATAAAAAATAATGAATATATTTTTAGAATAAATAAATGTGTAAAAGGAGATTATTTTAAAATTATTAGTGATGATAATAAATATTATTTAGTTGATAAAAGTAATACATTAAATTCAATTAATTTAAATGTATATACATATCCAAAAAAAGAATATTACAAGACTATAATTAATAATAATGAAATGATTTTTATAGATTTAAATAATAATGTTTTAAATAATGTTGTGAAAGGTTTTGAATATAATTTGATTGTTGAAAATAATATAATTAATAATTTAAATAGTGAAGAAATTTTATTTTTAAAAACAGAAAGAGTTAAAGATGTAAATTATCCTAAATTTCAATATGTAATTTATGATATATATAATAATAAAATTGATAAATTATTATTATATAATAACACTAGTTATTTACTAAATTGCAGTGATATTAGTAATTTATATCCAAATAGTAATAATATAATTTATAATTCTAAAAAAGATATTTATGTATATAGTATATTTAATAATTCAGGTAATTATAATATTAAATTTACTGATGAATTAAATGTTGAATTAGAAACACCTTTAATTATAAATAATAATATTGATTATAATTTTATAATAAAAAGTACAAATATTATAAAAAAAATTAAATTAAGTAATAATAATACACAAATAAGTACTAATGATATTTTAGATAATACTTTAAAATTTAATGCATCTACTGAAAATAGAGGTGGATTTAATATTGATAATAATCATATTATTAAATTAGAAATTGAATTAGAAAATACAATAGAAAAATTTGATATATATATTTTAGAAAAAATTATACCAGAATTTGTAGATAATTTAAATAATAAAATAGAATTTTTGAGTTCAAATAATAATATTTATAAAATAAATGTAATAGAAAATAATATAGTAGGCTTACGTGGTAGATATAATACAAATGATAATTTATTAAATGAATTAGCAATAGATACAAATTATAATATAGAAATAAATAACAATATATCAAGATTAATTAGTTGGACAAATGAAAATAATGAAAAAATAGATGTAATATCTAATTATTATAAAGATTTATCATCAGATGATAAATTATCTATTAATAATAGTAATTTAGTTATAGAAAATGATAATCATTATATATATAAATTAATTATTAATAATGATTATAATAATAAATTAAATTATAAAAGCGAATTGTTAAAAAATAAAAATAACAAAACATTAATTATATCTAATAGTATAATTGATAATGATAAAAGTGGTAAACTTATATCACTTGATAATACTATTGATTTAAATTTAGAATTAGTTAAACCTGTTATTGGTAATAAATTTAAATTTATAATTAATAAAGATAATAGTAAATTAGATAGTAATCAATTAAGAAAAACTGTAACAATTAAAAATAATAAATTTTATATAGATAATAGTGATGAAGATTTAATTTTATATACTAATAATACATATATATTTGATATATCAAATTTAACAATTAATAATATTAAATATGAATTTAATATTTCATTAGTTGAAGATGGTACAAATAATTATGGAGTAAAATACGATAATAGTAGTGTTATAAATAAAATATCAGATAACTTAATTGAATTAAATTTAAATAATACTATTGATAGCAATATTTTATATTATTATTCAGATAATAACAGAAATATGGGTGGAAAAATATTAATTCAAAGTAATAATAATTTATTAAAAACTGTTAAAATATATAGTAATTATAAAATTATTAGTAATATAGGGATAAATGATAATAATTTATCATCTTATGTTGAAGACAATAAACATGTATTAAAAATAAATAAATCAACAAAAGGTAAATATGTAGAATTTATATCATTAAATGAAGAAGAATATATTATTAATGATACAAATATAAGTTATAATAAGGATATTTTAAATTTACCATTAAATCAAGAAGTAATAAAAGTATATAATGTAATAGAAAATAATAATAATAAAATAAGATTATTAGATAAAAATAATAATGAAATTAATGAATTATATAAAAATGTAGAATATATAATTAATCAAGAAGATAAATCAAATATAAATCCAAATAATGAACAATTTACAAATTATTATTTAAAAATTGTAAGAAATTCTGAAGAAGATAAAATTATGTATAAATTTAAGATTTTTAGTGATGCCAATTATACAAATGAAATAACATATCCATTAGTTTTATATAGAAATACTAAATATAAAATACATCAATATGATAGTAGTAATGATAATTTATTAATTAATAATGATTATACTATAACAGAAGGTTTAAATGATCATATAACATTAAGACAAATTGTAGTAAATAAAAATAATATTGTACTTTCTATAAATATTAATAATAGTAATAAAATAAAATATTGGGGTTATTCTTTAAATAATAGTCGTATTTATTATGTATCAAATGATAATAAAGATATTAATATAAATGGTTTATTTAATATAAATTATTTATTAAATGTATATGGTTTTGATAATAATAATAATATAATAAATAAACTTACAAATAATTTTGATATTAATGAAATAGATAATCAATCAACTGTATCATTTTATGAAGATACAGATGTAAAAAATAACGTTGTTTTATCTATTGAAACATATAAAGTTAAAATAATAAATAAAATTGTAAATAATAAATTAGAATTTAATGTTAAATTATTTGATAATGAAAATAATGTTGTATCAACTCCTTTATTAGTATTAAATAATAAAAATTATAAATTTGATTTAACTGATAAAAGTTTAATGAATGTAAATGTAGAAAATCATGAAATTGATAATTTAAATATAGTAAATGTTTATGTAAAAGCAATTTATGAAATGACTAGTAATATTATTAATAATAGTCAAAATAAAACATATAATTTTTATGGTTTTAAATTTTATAGTGATAATAATTTTATTAACGAAATTGAAAATCCAATATTAATAAGTAAAAATAATTTTAAAAAAGAATATATTAAATATCGTTTTCATCAAAATAATGAATGTGAAATTGAAGGTGTATTATTGAAAATTTATATAGTACCAGAAGATTTTATATATAATTCAAATAATATTTTAAATACTAATCCACAAAATAATAGTTTTGAATATTTAAATTATTTAACTAATGAAAAAACATTAGAAATCGATACATCATCTAATGATTTAATAAATTTTTATAAAGAAGAAAATAATAATGTAACATTAACTAGTGATGGTTCTAATATTATAAAAGTAAATACACATAAAAATCATTATGAAAATATAAATAATAATATTTTAATATCAGATGTATATGATTTAATAGATATAGAATCAAATTATAATATTTCAGAAAATAGTAATAAATTATATTATTCAAATAGTAATATTGGTGAAAATATATTAAAAATTTCTGATATAATATGTTTAAAAAAAGGAATATTAAGAATTATTAAAGAAATAAATCAATTAGAAAAATATATTTTATTAGATGGAATAGTAGATGAAGATTTAAATTTTAATAATCTTAAAAAATATAATGAAAAATTAAATAATAATTTTACTATAAAAGAAATAATATCAAAAACTGAATTTACAATAGATGTAAATGAAAATATAAATAAAAATGTATATAACGACTGTAGTATAAATAAAAATAATTTTGATTTATTACAAATTAAAAAAGAAAGTGTAAATGTTGTTATGTTAAAAACAATTAAATCATTATCTAGTATGTTTAGTATTGTAAAAGAAGATACTTATAAAAATATTATATCTATAAATAATAGTATAGATTTATTAAATGGACAACATAGTATAGTAAATATTACTGAATTAAGTAATTCAGTAGAAATTAGAATTAACATATCATTAAATTCTATTGGTTTATTAGATAATATCAAAATAGGTAATATACAGTTATCGTATAATAAAGGAAGATATTATAAAAATGTTATGTTTATAGATACAAATATAAATAATGAAAATATAACATTTAATAATTATATTAGTGATTATAATAATAATAAAAAATTAGATAATAAAGTATATGTTATTCCATCAATAAATTTAAAAATGTCAAAATATGAAACAGGTACTTTAAATAATAAATTAATTTCATATGATGAAAATAGTATAACTACAAAAACTTCTTATATTACTTATAATAAAGAAGTAATAAATGGTGTTGTATTTAATAATGGTAGTTTAAATATCAATATTAATGATAATTTATTAAATGATATTAATAATATTGATAATGTAAATTATAATAATAACATATTATATTTATATGGAACTGAATATGATGAAGTAGAAGTTGATAAATTAACTTCTGATAATAATATTCAAGAAAGAAATGTAAATGATTATTATACAAATGTTAATTTGCCAATTATAGTTAATAATTCTATTAATGCAAAATTAGAATTATCATCAAATCAAACAAATAATACTAAATTAACAATAACAGTTAAAAATAATAATTTAATTATTAACAATCAAAATTTTGAATTTAAATTTTTAAGTATTAATAATACACCAATCAATAATTCAATTGATATAAATAATTCTAATAGAATAGTTAAATTAGATAATAATAATTATACATTAGAATTATTAAATAATTTTGATTCTAATACAAATATTGATATTTATGAAGATAAATATTGTGAAACTATTTATAATAATAGTTTAAATGATTTAAATTTAAATAATAGTAAAAATAATAGTGAATTATTATTTTCATTTAATAATAATAAAAATAGTGTGCAAAAATTATATATATTTTCAAAGAATATATTAAAATATAATTGTTTAAAAGATAGTATTATAAATGATAACAAATTATATTTAGATAATAGTTCGTTAAATAAAGATATATATAGTGGTAAATATATAATTATTTATAATAAAGATAGAAATCTATATTTAAAACGTAAAATAATTAGTTATAATGTTTCATTATTAAATGAAAGAATAATTACTGTTGATATAAATTGGAATCAAGAACGTCCTATGAAAAATGATACAATTAAAATATATGATGTTGAAGAATTAACATTAATAAGTAGAAATTATTATATAATTGAAAATAAAAATAATGATATTTATATAAATGATATTAAGAATCCTGTATTAAATTTAGAAAAAAATGTAAATTACTATTTTGACTATTCTAAATTAAGTAATGGAAAATTAGAATTTTATAATAATAATGATATTAATGATTTTAATAAATTATCTAGTACAAATATATTAAATAATAAATTTAGTATTAATGGTATTTATCCATTATATAATATTAATGATAATATATCAGAAGAAGATGTAAGTATAAAAATAGTTAATAATAATGCTTATAAAACTATAAATAAAGATTATGTAGAAAATTATTCAGTTAATAATAATTATGTATCAAATAAAAATGAAAAATTCATTCAATTTTATAATACTGAAAATGATATTGTTTATATAAATATAGATTATAAAACAGATAATTATGATATAAATAATATATATATAAATGGAATAAATAATAGTATTACATTAGATAGTAATAATAATTTTAATTTTAATAAAAATGATAAAATAGTTATAAATAATAATAATTGTTCATTACTAGTTGGTTTTGTTAATGGTTTAAAAAATTCAAATATATTAACATATTATGATTATGATGTAAATTTATTAAATGTAAATGATACATTATTTATAAATAATCATTTTTATATAGTTAAAAATATAAATACAAACAGAATTATACTTGAAACTAATTTACAAGAAGATATTATAGAAGAAAGATTATTTAAATTAACAAATAAATTATCTACAAAAGTAAATATAATACAAAATGAAAATATAATAACAAGTAATTCAAATATAATAGAACATTTTCAAATAGGTGAAAAAATAATATTAGATACACAAGTAAATTACGTTAGTGAATTAATAAAAGATATAACAACAAATAATTATATTATTAAAGTTAAACATAATTTTAATATTACAAAAAATAATTTATCAATTTATTACTATCCATTATTAAATAATAATTATTTATTGGAAAATAATGTTAATGATACATCAATAAAATTAAAAACTAAAGAAAAAATAAATTATGATATTTATAAAAGCAATAATGTAATAAATGTTTTTATAAAATTGTTAGAAGATAAAGTAAATGAAAATATAATAATAGATTATGTAAATAATTATTATTTTAGTATAAAATATGATTATTCTACTAATAAAATAATTATAAAGAATACATTAAATTCAGAATTTAAATTAGATAAAAATCAAGAAGGAACTATTTTTGATGATTTAAATTTTAATTTAATTACATCAAATAATCGTACAATTAGTAGTGATATAATAACTAATTTAGAACATTTAAATATTAATGGCTCATCATTAAAATATGAAAGAAAAAATAATGCTTTTCATAAAAAAATAATTAATAATTATTTGAGAATAATATCCTTAACAGAAGAAGAAGTTGTCAATATTAGTTTAAATAACATAAAATTACAAAATAATCTTACAGAACAAATAAATTTAACGGAAAAATTAAATATATTAAATTGCTTTCTTACAAATAATAAATTAAATATAACTTTAGAAGATAACTATAATTTAGTATTAAGTAATACAATAAAATTAGATAAATTATCTAATAATTACAATCAAAATGGTAATTATAAAATTACAAATGTAATTAATAACAGATCATTAGATATTATAGATAAAATAGACATTTATAATAACAAAATATTATTATATCCTACATTATATAATAATGAATACAATGTAATAAAAAATGATTACATAAATTTTGAAGGAAATGTAAATAATATTGATTTTTTGAATAATTACAAAGTATCAAATATATTATTTGATATAGAAAAACATAATATTTTTGAATATAGTATTAATAATATTAGTAATAAAATATATTTAACCAGTTATAATTATAGTGTAGATGATATTATAAAAATTACTGATTCTTCTACAGATGTAGAAATTACAGTAACAAAAGTAAATGATGTAGGTTTTATTAAAGAAATTAGTTATAATATTGAATCTAATTTTAAAGATTTCATAATTATTGATAATAATATAAATTTGTTAGATTATATTACTAAAAATATTGATGATGGTATAGATGGTATTTATAAAAATATAAATACTATATGTTTTCAAGGAACAAGTGATGAAAATATTGGTTTAGGATTAGTATTAGATATTGAGATTACTAAAGGAACAATATCAAAAATAAATGTTGTAAATAGTGGTAATAATTATCGTGTAGGAAACATAATTAAAATATTAAATAGTACATTTAATAGTACAAACAATATTGAAATAACATTAACATCTGATATAATATTAAATGGAATTAATGTTAATTCTAATAATGGTATTAATAGTAAATTTAATATTCATATATTAGAAAATGATAATAATTGTTATATAAAACCATACAGTTCAATATATTCTGGAAAAAATTTAAGTAAATATTTAGAAAATAAAGTAAATGAATTATTGGTAAATTTATTAATAAATAGTTCTAATATATCAAATGATTCATTATTAATATCTAATATTGATTTAAATAATAATAGTTATGTATATTGTGAGTTTTTAAATAATTCTAGTTTAAATAATTATGTACAAATTGAAAAAAGTAATTCTGACATTAAAATTAATGATAGTACTATTATTGATTATATAAAAACTTTATCATCTATCAATGATGAATTAAGAATATATCGTAATTATAATATAAAAATTGAATACTTTGAAGAAAGTAATTATTTTAATATTAAACAAAATAATTTAATAAATGTGTCTTTTGAGAATAATGATGAAAATAATATCTTAAATATTCTTGGATTACAAACTAATAGTTTATCAAGATGTATAGAATTAGATTATAATTCTAATATTGGAATTAAAACATTAAATACAAATACTGATAATATTATTAAAAATTATGTTGATAATAATTTATTAAATGGCACTTATAATGTATCATCAATTGAAACAAATGGAAATGGTACTGATTTAGATATAGAGTTTGTAATTAATGTTATAAATGGAGTAAAATCTATAAGTAATATTAATATATTAAATGAAGGTAAAAATTTTAATTTAAATGATATATTAATATTAAGATATAACAATTCACAAATTGAATATGTAGTTATTTTACGTAATACTAATTTTATTACAAATACTAATCCTGATTTAATATGTCATAAATTAAGTAAAATAGAGACAAATATAAAATGTGATGGAACTTTAAAATGTAATAATTTAGTAGGTTTTAGGCTAGATAATGTAGAATTAAATGTACAAAATAATATTGTTACTTTAAATAATTATGTTGGAATAAAAGAAGAAGAACAAATATATATTGTTAATAATGATTTATATGAACTAAATGGATATCATAATATTAAACAAAAAAATAATAATGAATATGAAATATTACAATTTAATAATATTAGAGAAGGAAATTATGTTATGAAACCATTAGTTTATCGTAATTATGATGAAATAAATGTTAAATCTAATTTTACAGTAATAAATAATTTATTAGAAATTACATCATTAAATAATATAGAATCAGGTAATACAATTTTAATAGAAGATAATAAATCATATTTAACTAATGTTTACGATGTATTATTAGGAAATGGTCTTGAATTAAAATTAAATTTTAATAATAATATTTTAAATATTGATGTAATTACAAAAGGTAATAATTATCGTTCAGGAGATAAAATTAGAATTTATAAAGTGGATTTAAAATATTTAAAAGAAGAATATTTTGATATTTTATTAAATGAATCATGTTTTGATAATAATTTATTAAAAAATTCATTAACTAATTTTTGTAGTATTAATATAGTACGTTCTAATATTTTAAATTCAATTTCTTGTAATCAAATGTTAAGTAGTGATTTTATAGAATATGAAGGTTTTACATTTAACAATATAGATTTCAATATTAAATCTTTTGAATTAATTTCATCTAATAACAATGTATTAATAAATAAACCAATTGATTTTGATATAAATAATTATAATGATGATGATATTATCAAAATATATAAATATAACAAAATTAATAATTTCAAAATAATTAGTAATCCAATTAATAATAACATAACAGGTAAATATTATAATAGTTTAACAACAACTACAAATAATAAAGGTATTGGTGCTTTAGTAGATGTAGTATTTAGTAAAAAAGTTATAAATGTATCAATAGTAGTTGAAGGTCATGGATATAAAAATGGTGATAAATTATATGTATTTATACCTGATGTAATAGATAGATTAGTAATTGAATTAACTAATGATAATTTTGTAAATGAAGATTTAAAATTAACAAATAAAGGATTAAATATATCATATTTAACTAATAATTCTGTTTTAAAATTTAATAATATTAAAATGAATTCTACTAAAACACAAAATGTAATTTTAAATTCTTTATTTACTGATTCCAGTAATAAAGTAATTAATCAATCTATTGTAAATTTTACAGGAGATACAAATTATATAAAATATAATAATAATAATAGAAATATTACTATTTACAAAAATCAAAATTATAGAATAGAAATTAATACAAGTAGCACTTATAATATTTATTTATATAAAAGAAGATATGGTGATATAAATGGTTTTAATTATACTGATTATGTTACAAGTAGTAATAATAAAATATTATATTTAGATTCACATAATTTAAATAGTTATGATAAATTGTATTATGTAATAACATCATGGTCAAGTAATGATAAATTTATTTTAGATAAATCATTATTTAGATCTCATGAAGGTGAATTAATTTTATTAGATAATGAAATTAAATTAGGTTTTAATAATTTGCTAAATGTTAAAAATATATCAAATATTTCTAAAAACAAATATAGAATTGAAACTGTAAATCAACATAATTATATTGATAATAACTTAATTTATATATCTAATGATAAATTAAAAGATTATTCATATATTACAAATATAATTTCAAATACTATGTTTGATATTGTAACATTAAATAATATAGAAAATGAAAAAGGAATTATAATTGATAAAAGTAATGAATATGAATTATTTAATTATGATAATCGTAACATAATATGTGATCGTTATAATTTATATAATATAAATGATATATATTCATCAGAATTATATGTAAAAGATATTAATATTATTAAAATATTAATTGATAATACAAATAATACATTAAAATTAAATGATACTAATACAAATATAGATATTGAAATTGAACCAAATTATTATACAAATGAATCACTTGCTAACGAATTAACATCTAAAATAAATCAAAATATTAATTTAGATAACTTTACTGTAAATTATTTAAATGAAAAATATACAATTAGTACTACATCAACAAATATAAATTCATTTGAATTATTAGATTCAGAATTATTAAAAATATTAAATTTCACATCTTCTAGTGGATTAAAAACATATACAAGTAATAATATTATTAATAATACATTAGCACATATTATATGTATAAACGAACATGGATTAATAAATAGTAGTAAAATTCTTATAAATAATAAAATTTATGATATTCATAATATTATAAATTCTAATGAATTTACAATTATATATAATAGTGATGATAATATAGAATTAACACAATATATAATTCATAATCAATTAACAAAAAGCAATATTTTATTACAAAATACTGCTTATGGAACAATATCAAGTATTAATGATTATGAATTAGTTTTAAATAATGTTAGTAATGTTTTTAATAATAAAGGTTTTATAAATATTGTAAAATTATATAATAAAGAAGATTCAGTAACTCATACATTTAATTTAAATGATATTATTTATCAAGGTACTACATATAATGATTGTACAGCAGAAGGTAAAATTATTAGTATTGAAAATTTAACAGGTGATACAATATTTTATGTATTAGTATTATATGGTAATTTTATTGAAAATGAGAGTATTAAATTAATAAATAATGATTCAAAAGAAACTATTTATAATAATATAGATAAATATAAACCATATAATGTAAAAAAAATAAATAATAATATACATTTATATTTTAATAAAAAAATAAAAGGAACAAATCAAGAATATGTTGGAGAACAAATAATTCAAAGTTGTAAAGGTATTATAGATAATTATGAAAATAATAAAAATAAAATTATAAATATTGAAGGTATATTTAATGAAGATAATGAAATAGTTATATTAAATAATAATTTAATAAATAAAAGTGTATATAATAATTTAAGTAGAATTAATAATGTTAAATTAGAAAATTATAATATTTATAATTTAAGTAATTTTGAATTATATGATGATAAATTTAATAAAATTAATAATGAAAGAATTAATTATCCTGTTAATAAAGAAGATCACTTAAATGATTTAACATTTACATCAGAAAATAGTATATATTATTATAGTAATAATAATAATTTAAATAATATATTAATTGATAACAATAAATCAATAATAAATAATAATTTATTTAAAGTTAAAATAAATAACGGAAAAATATTTATAAATAATATTGAAAATTTAGTTATTAATTTAGATGTAGGTTATAAATATTATTTTGATATTAGTGATTCTAATTTATTTAATTTAGAATTTCATATTTATTATTTAAAAAAAGATAATACATTAGAAGAAATTATTCATGAAAAAATAGGAGAATATGGTATTAATAATTCATATTATATATTAAATATAGATTTAGATAATATTTATAATAATTTACATTATGATATAAAATTAAATGATAAGATAGATGTATTAACATTAGATAATGTACAAAGTGTATCAAATTATAATTTATTTGGAGGAATTATAATTAATAATCAAAATGTAATAAATTATATTGTAACAAAACAAGATGATAAATATTATTTAAATAACGGATATTATGAAAATTTAAATATTTACAATGGTAATATATATAAATTTGATTTTAGTAATTTAGATGAAGAATTAACATTTAATTATAGTGAAAAATATGTTGTTACTAATAATAATGAAAATGTTGAAAATATAAATAATAATTTAAATACATATTGGATTTCACAAGATAAAATTTATAATAATGAAAATGATACAACACCTAAATATCAAAATTTAAATTTTACATTTGATATAAAAGTTTGTATAAATAAATTTATAATTTATGGAAATACAAGTGATGAACATATTAATAAAAATATTAAATCAGGAATATTATTTGCTTCAAATGATAATATTAATTTTATAAGATTACATAAATTTATAATAACAAAAGGTGAATGGTTACTAAATAATAATTATATTATCTTATCTTTTGAGAATAATTTTAAATTTAAATATTATAAATTAGAAATACAAGATACAATAAGTAAAGGTTATAGTGTATTAGTATCAAATATAATATTATATTCTAAATTAGAAAGAAATATAATTGTTAATAATAATAATTTATTATTATATTTATCTTGTAATGGTATTAATATAAATAATAATAAAATATATTATGGAAATAATAATATTTTAAATTTAACAAATACTATTACTAATAGTGATGATACTAACAATGTTAAAATTGGTCCTGAAATTTTACAAGAAAATATAAATAATAAAGATTTTAATATTTCTTATAAAGGTGTATCAGGTATTAATCGTATAATTAACATTAATGAAAATAAAAATACTTATTTTATATTAGATCCAAATAATTATGAAAATAATAAAATATATTTGAAAGGTGAAACTAATATATTATACAGTAATGATTTTTATAATAAACGTTATAATCGTTTATTTAAAAGTTTAAATCAAGAAATAATAATAAGTGATATTTATGATATAAATGTATGTAAAAATACAAATATAATGTATTCTTCTATTGATAATGAAATTTATAATGAATCATTAGATTTAACATTAAATAAAATAGATGATAAAAATAAAAGTTTAATTATTCCAAATCATATTCATAGTATAGATAATTTAGTTAAAAATTATAAAGTTATATTCAAAAATGATAAATATTATTTAAATAATATATATAATCCAAAAATATTATTATATAGAAATGTTGAATATACATTTGATTTAAGTGATATAAGTTTAATAGGAAATGAATTTAAAATTTCTGAAGACAATGATGGAAGATTATCCAGTAATTCAACAATAGCTGATGGTACTGAATATATAAAACACACTTTTATTAATAATAAACAAGGTACTCCTAATTGTAAATTAATAATAAATATTCCTTTAACAGGTGATTTCCCTAAATTATTGTATTATTATAATATTAATGCTATTTCTTGTGGTAATAAAATTATATTAATTGATAATAATGATTTAAATACATCAACAGAAGGATTAACATTTTACTATCGTGGTTTATATAATAATTTAAATATGAATTTTACTACATTAGATTTATACAGTAAAATATATAAATTAGATAATACAAATAAAATAGTAAATTTAGATATAAAAGAAGATTTAACTTTAGAATTACCATATTCAAAAGAAGGTTTAAGTTTAACTTTTAATATCAAAAATGCTTTATTAAATAGTAAATTTACATTAATTAGTTCTAATGAAATACAAGGTAATATATCAATGAATTATAATAATAATATATTATTTAGTTATGATAAAAAGAATATTAGTTTAATAAATTTAGAAAAAGGTGATTATATAAAATTAATTAGTGATAATAATAATTATTATATAAATGATATAAAATTACATAAAAAAAATGATGTTCCAAAAATATTATATAAAAATAATAGTATTAATTTTCCTACTAAAGAATTATTAGAATATGAAATTTTAATAATGAATAATATGTTTTATTTTAAAGATAAAAAATTAGGAATTATTTATGATAATTTAGAATTATTAAATAATAGTTTATATAGTTTTGATACTACTAATATTAGTGATAATGATATATTCAAAATAAGTTATTCTGAATTAAATCCTAATAATTTAATAATACCAACAAATAATATTTATGATTTTAGTTCTATAAAATATGATAATTTATATTATTTTGAAACAATTTCAAATTTAAATAACAATTTTAAAAATGAAAAAAATAAAGAATCAAATATAAAATATGATAATGTACATAGAGTATTTATTTTAGATAATGAAATAATAAATTCATCTATTGATTTATATACTCATAATTCTTATAAAATAAACATAGGTGATAATAGTTTTACTAAAACATTAAAAGATAAATTTATAATATCAGAATTCAATGATAATTACACTATTAATATAGACACTATAAAAATAAATTTTAATGAAATATCATCAATATTAAGTGATTATATAATATATGATGAAATAACAGATTATTATAAATATACTAATAATACACGAATTGCAATAAGTAAATTAAATACAAATATTATTAAGAAAAATGATATTAATAGTAATATTTGGTCAATAATATTTGATGAATTAAATATAAAAGAAGAATATGTTTTTAGAGTAACAACAAAAGAATCCCATTTATTACAAGTAGAAGATGAAATAACTATAAAGAATTCTAAATTTAGATATATTAATAATCAATATATTGTTAAAAAAATTATTTCTAATACTATTTTTGATATTACAATTAAAAATTATGTAAGTAATATTGATGAATTATATGATGAATTATATGATGAATCAATTGAAACAAATCTAATTTTAATAAATAATATATCTAAAAATAGTAAATACGTAATAAAAGAAGGTGATTATGGTGAATTAAATTCATATTTAACAATAAAATTAAATAGTTCTGAAACAAGTTTATATTATAATTATGTTAGATTAAGTGAAAATTACAATATATTTATTTCTAATATTGAAATAAATACAAGTGAAAATTTATATTTATCTTCAATTATAACACAAAATAGTCATGAATTTAATGTTAATGATAATTTTGAGTTTATATATGATGAAGAATTAGAAGATGATATATTATATAAAAATTATGTTGCAAAAAATCAAATATATACTGTAATATCAGTAGAACAAAATAAAATAAATTATTATTATTATAATAAATTAAGTGAAAAACTAAATTTTGTAATTGATAAAAATATAAAAATATCTAAACAACAACATAATTTTATAGATAATAAAAATAGTAATGGAATATTAAAATTCAATTCTTATTACAAAAAAATGGGTAATATTTTTAAATTAAATAAATATTTATTATCATCATTAAATTCAGGTTCTATAATTTATGTAGATTTAACTGATGATAGATATTTAAGATTACCAAAAATTGAAGATGGAATACAATTTACATTTATAGTAAATAAATCATTAATTAATAAACGTTTAAATATAATAACATCAGATAGTAGTTTAATTTATGGAATTATAAATAATGAAAACAATGTTATTGGTAATAATTTAGTTTTATATCCTGATTATGGAAGCAAAATTGATATTGGTTCAAGATTTATTATATCAAGTGATAATTCAAATTATTATTTAATAGATGAAAATACAAATAGTAAATTTGAACTAACAAGACAACCTTTTGAAAATAAAAATTTTATTAATATTACAAATAATAGTATTAATATTAATTTTGATTCAAATGTTAACTTAAGTTTCTTTGATAATAATAACAAAGTAGAATTATATGAAAATGATACATTAATTAATGTAAATAATACTATAATAAATAATACAATAAGTTTAAATAATCTTAATTTAAAAGATTCAATAAATACAAAATATAATATACAGATAAATAAAAATACAATAATTGATAATTCAAGTAATGTTTATTATGGAAATAATATTGAATTAGTGTATATTACTAATATAGATGTAAAGCCTTCATTTAATAATTATTTATCAAATAAACAAATAAATGAAATAATTATTACATTTTCAACTAATATTGAATATGTTTCAGGTATAATTACAATAGAAAAATCAAATAAAATAATTGAAATAGAATGTTCAAATAATGCTGAATTTAATTATATTATTGGTAATAAAATGTATATAAAATCTCTTACAAAAGATGTATTAAATATAATAGAATTAAATAATGATGATGGAATTTATAATTTAATAATTCCAAATAATTTAGTAAAAAAAATAAATAATAGTGGAAATGCTTTCTTTGAAAGTATAAAAACAACATTAACAAATAATGTATTAAATAATAATTCTATTGATATTACAAATAATAATAGTTTATCAAATAATAGATTTTATTCATTTATTAAAGATGATTCATTTCAATTATATGATAATGATGTTTTATTTGATGAAACTATATATAAAATTGTAAGCAATAATTTAAATAATATTAAATTTATAAGTTCAATTGAAAATGATAAAAAAACATATATATATTTTGATAAAAAAATATCAACAATTGATAATTTAATTAGTATAGAAAATAGTAATAATAATACTTATAATAATATATTCAAATATAATTTATTAGATTATTCATTAAATAATGTAAATAATTATTTTATTTCTATAGATAAAACATCAAATAATGATATTATTAATAATAAGATATTTACAAAAGTATTATTAGAACATAAATATAATAATATTGAATTAATAAATTCTGAATTGAATGATTTAAATTTAATTATTATAAGTACATTAGAAAATCATCATTTAAGAGTTAATGATAAAATTATTATAAATAATTCAAAATATACACAATTAAATAATGAATTTAGTATATATAATATTATTAAAAATAATAATGATAATAAATATTATAAATTCGGTATATTAGTATCAATTAATGTTATTGATAACACAGCATTAGACAATATAAATATATATAAAAAATATAATATTGAAAGTGTAATTGATAATAAAATAATAATAAGTGATAATTATTTACAAGGAAGAATTAAAGATATAAACAAAAATGTTGATGATACACATTTAACTATTAATACAATTAATAGTAATTTTATTAATATATCTTATTTTGATTATCTACATATAAATGAATCAAATAATTTAAATGTTATAAATAATGATGATTATATTGAAATAAATGAACATATTTATATTGTAAAAGATGTATCAACTAATAAATTAGTTGTAGATGGTTTATTTAATACTGAAAATATAACTTATGATAGTATAATAAATCAAAATGCATTTATTAAATTATTAAATGTAGAATTATTACAAGGTAAATGTTATATACAAAATAATAATACAATAAAAGGTATTGAAACTAATTATATGAATGATTTATCAATTGATGATTTTATAATTATAAATAAAAGCAAAAAACGTATAATAAATATTAATGATAATACTATTACAATACAAAGTACAAATGAATTATTAGGTACAGTTAGTGTTAATGATAATAATATTGTAACAGGTTTAAATACTGATTTTACTAAATCAGTTAATAAAAATACATATATAAAAATTCAAAACATAGATACAATTTATAAAATAGAAGATGTTACTTCAGATACAAAAATAATACTTAATAATATAATTAATGAAAATATAAGTAATAGAAAAATATATAAATATGTTGCTTTTAATGATGATGAAATAACAGATATTAATAATTTATCATTAATTTATAAAGTAGTTAATCCTTATTGTTCATCAGGAAAATATATTAGTTTAGTAAATTCTAATATAGATAATACATATAGTATTATAAATAAATATAATAATATAGTTGAATTAAATATTAATAATTTTAATGAAGAACATTTATTAAGTATATATAACCATAAAAGTATTAATAATTCTAATACAAATATAACAATAAATATTTTACCAAACTTATCAAAAGATATAAATAATAAAGAATTATTATTAAAAAAAATAGATATATTAAATGTTCCAAATATTTATACAAAAAATATTTTAACATTAGATACAGTTGGACCTTATATAAAAATAGAATCATTAGATAATTTAACAATTGGTGGTGTAAGTAATATTACACCTGTTAAATTTAAAATAAAAATGGTTAATTCTAAAACAAATAATACACCTACATTAGTTAAAGGATTTAATGTAAATGATATTATATTAAGCAAAAAATTTAAATTAGAAGAATTAAACAATATAAAACAAGTATTAAATGTAATTACATTTACATTTAATAATGATCATAAATTAATTAATAATAATTATATACATATTGAATTAAAAAATAATGAATTAAATAACAATAGTTTATATAATAAATTACATAAAGTAAAAAATGTTAAATATTTCATAATAAAAAATAATAACAATAAATTAATTATTAAAGATAATTTTAATTCAATTAATTTACAATCTAACGAAATAATTATTCCTATTGGTTCATATACATATGAAGAATTATCAAATACAATTAAAGATAAAATTTTAGAAAAAAGTATAGATATAGACTTTAACTATAATAGTTATACTAATCGTTTTCATATGAATATGATTCATAATTATGAAAATAAATATTTCTTATTAGAAGGTAGTATTTTAAGTTTAATTAATTTAACAACAAATAATAATACTGAATATATTAGTAATGGAATAACTAATAAATCTTATTTTGATATTATTTTAGATAACGTAAATGAATCAATGTATTTAAAAGAATCGTTTAATGTAAAAGTTATTAATAATAATAAATTAAAAGTTGAAAATTCTAATATTAATAATACATTAATAAAGATTAATAATTCAATTAGTTTAGAAGAATTAGATTTTGTAAGTGTAGTAAAAGAAATAATAATAATTGATATTAATGGTAATAATTATACAAAAACTACAATAAATAGAATATCTACAAATACTATTACAGGTATAAATACACAATATAGTTTCAATTCAATTGAATTTACATTAGATGATACAATAGATATGAATAAAGTAAATATGTCAACAAATTATGAATTAAAATATATTCCAACAGATGATATTAACATTTATATAGATAATACATCAAATGGTTTATTTACTTTATATCCTGATAATGATTTAGAATATAATGATACTTATTTATTAAGTATATTATTTACATCAATTGGAAATTGTGGTTTTGAAATATTAGAATCATCAGTTGAAGAATTATCTGGAAGAACAAATGTAAATAAGGCATCATTTAATTTTGTACAAAAAGCAATTTCACCAAGTGTTATATTAGAAACATTTGATAGTAATGTAATATTAAATAATAATCCATTAGATAAGATATCTAATGATATAATATTTATAAAAGCAATTTTTACAGAAGAAGTATTTGATTTTAATATTGAAGATATAATTAGTACAAATTGTTCATTAAATAATTTTACAGGAAGTGGCTTAATATATTATTTTAGTGTATCACCATTATTAGAAGGTCAATTTTCATTTAAAATACCATCTGACGTATGTAGAAATAGTTCAAATAATTTAAATTTAGAAAGTGAATTATATAGATTAGAATATAATACTGCTGGTTCTACACCAAATATTTCATCAATAGGACTTAATCCAAATAATAATGTAATTATATCAAATAATCTTGATTTAAATATAACATTTAATTTACCTATTTTATTAATAGGAAATACAAAAGAAGAAATAGAAAAATATTTTGAATTAAATAATTGTAATTTACAAATAAATGATGATAGTTATTATAAACCTATTTTTGAATATAACACTAATTACTATTATATATATAATTTTATAGTTAAACCTAGATTAGATGGTATTTTTAGTATTAAATTTAAACCTAATATGGTTAAAAATAATAATAATATTTATAATAAAGAATCTAATATTTTTAGTATTTCATATATGTCATCATATCCATTAAATATTGATTATATTTATATTAATAACATTAATACATTTTATGATGATAAAATTATTATAAAATCTACTGATGATAATATAAATTATAATATTAAATTTTCAAGAATTATTAATAACTTCTATAATTTAACTGTTGATGAAAATAATAAACCAATAGAAACTTTTAGAGGTAATTGGTCTCTTAATACTAGTTATATTGCTTCTATTGAATTTATTAATAATTATAATGGTAGTGATTTAGATATAGGAACTATATTTTACATTTACAGTAATAGTCAAAATATTAGTGGTTATTATTACATAGAAACATTAGATTTAAATAGTAATTCATTTACATATAATACAAAATTAAAATTAGAAGAAAATATAGGTAATATATTAGATAATAATGTTTATAGTAATATAACAACATCTATTGATAATGTTTTAATTTATAAAACAAATTTGATATTTAGTATATATTATGAAGAAAAAAATAATGATATTATAAGTAAAGGATATTATGGATTAAATGAAATAGATTATATTGAATATATAACAAGTGAAGATGACTTTTATAATATAAATATAAAAACAAATCATTTTGGTAAAATAAAATTATTTATACCAAATAATAGTATTTATTCATTAATAAACGATAGTTATTTATATAATTCACAAAGTAATACAACTTATATTCATTATGAAGAAATAGATGGATTAAAAAATAATATATTAGTAAGTGATAATTTAAAAGAAAATATGAATACTTGTTCAAACATAATTAACTATAAAACACTATTTAATAATGATGCTATTGATTTTGATGATTTACCAAAAAAAATAACAAAAGTTTCAAATTACACTGATACAAAAATATATATTGATTCAATACTAGGTGAATTTAACATTAATGAAATGATTTATGTTCGTAGTAGTGTATTTAGTTTAGATTCTAATTATGAATTAGATTTATTTACATTATCAACTACTCAAAATTCATTAATGAATAGTATAATATCTTTACCTGATGATTTAAGTAAAAATGATATTAATTTACCTTATAAGTTTGGTCATAATTTAAATTCTCAAATATTAGAAGATGATAGTGATATTTTAAATAATATAACAGTATTTACCGATTATAATAATAATATTATTAATAACATAGCTAATGGATTATTAATTTACATTTATATTAATAATGATAATAATATAGAAAGACTTAATGTTCAATTAACAGGTAATTATTATTATCCAAATAACGTAATTAAAATAGATAAATCACATTTTGGAAATGAAAATAATAATGATTTAGTAATTATATTAAATCCATATTCTGTAAAAGCTACTATATTAGGAAAAGAAGATAATCATTTAATTATTAATTATAAAAAACAAACAACATCATTATATGATGTGAATGCTGATGGTATATTTAATATTAATGATAGAATTATTAGTAATACAGGTTCTTGTACATATAAATATGATTTAACAAATGATATTATTTATTATACATTAAATAGTATTAATATAGATGATACAAATAATAATTTAAAACTTACAATTACTAATTCTTATGATATTAAGATTTCAAATAATAATTATACAACAAATAATTTATGTAATATTATTCAAAATAAAATAAATGATAAATTTGCTTTAATGTCATTATATCAAGATAATGTAAGTAATATTAAATTTAATTATGATACTAATGATTTTAGTATAAAACAATTAGTATTTGAAAATAATGATATTTTATATGTTAAAGAATATTTAAGTGAATTAATTATTGGTAAAAATAATGGACCTTATTACAAATTTAAATTTAAAGATAATACTTCATCATTAGAATTAAATGAAACTGTTGAAGTAACAAATATAAGTATTCATAATGGTTCAATATATTATAAATTAAAAAGTTTAAATCCAAGTAAAGATAATGCTACATATGAAATTTATGATCCTCTTAGTTATATTGAAAAAAATAATGATAAACATATTATAAATACATCTAATCCTAATGATACTAATAATATTAAATTACGTTCTATAAATACTGATAAAATATTTTATGAATATTTAAATTCATCATACTATTATGATAATTTTACTACAAATAATTATAATTTAATAAATATTGAGCCAACTGATTGTTTATTGAAATATAATGATAATGATAAAATATTCAATATTAATAGTAATATACTAGATATTAAATCATCTTGGACTAAAAAATCTGGTAGTGATATAATAATTACATTAACTGCTGATAATTCTAATTTAGAATATCCAAATCAAAATGATTTAAATAATTTACTCGACTCTAATATTGGAAACGCAGATTTAACTTTATTTCCAAATAATACAATGAATATTACTGATTCAAGTACATTAGATAACATAATTCCTGCAAAATTTAATGTCTATAAACAAAATACTAATATAATTGTAGAATTAGATACAGATTCTTCTGATTTAAAAGGTTATCTTGTAGGACATCAAATTAGATTAAAATATAATGATTGGGAAGTATATATTACTGTTAAATGTAATTATAATATTGTTGTTGGTAATAATTGGAATTCTAATAGTAATAATGCAATAAGACATGATTATAATCGTTTAAATAACAATAGTACTTTTACAATAAATGTTGATAGTGATAATATAGCAACAATTGATAATTTATCTAATGATATATTTACTGGATTTCCTGTTAATACAACAATGCCAATAATATTAACTGAAACATATGAATCAAATATAAGTCAAGATGCAAAAATTAATGATTTAGTATCGAGTGATAATGCTACATTTGATTTATATATTAGTAGTAATAATGATTCAATTGTTAAAGTTAAAATTAATAATGGAGGAAATAATTATAAAGTAAATGATATTATTAAAATTACAGATAGTAATAATAGTAATAATTATATAGTATTTAAAGTATGTACTATTGATACAGGAGTTATAAAATCAATTATATTAACAAATTACAAGAAAGATATAATTATAAATATGATAAATAATAATTTTGATAATTTGGAATTAACTAATAATTCATTAACTAATAAATTAACATTAAAATCTAAAAACGAACAATCATTTAAATTTGAAAGTAATATATTAACAAAATTATATTTTGGAACTAATATTCTTGATTCATCTAATAGTTATACTTCAAATGAACAATATATTAATATTAATGATTATAATAATAAATTTGTATTAATAAATATTAAATCACCAATAGAAAATTCTATATTTAATTATTTTAAATTAGAAAAAAAATTATATTTATATAATAATTTTATTACAGAATTTACTAATGAAATTAATAATCAAATAGGTTTTTCTGTATTATATAAAAATAATATAATTAATATTAAACATAATAATTCATCAGTTGAATTTGATATTAATTCAATTAACAATTCAATTTATAATACAATTGGAATTAATACTACAATTAAAAGTGTTAATGAAATTAATAATACTAATATAATAAAATCTAAATTTAGTTATGAATTAGGTTCTACTATATATATATGTAATGAAACACAAAATATTTATGATACATATAATATTGTAAAATCAAATATTAATCAAGATATAATTTATATCTACTATAAAGGTAAATTTAATAATAATTTAGTATTAAATGATAATGATATTATATATATATCAAATACAGATTTATTGTTAAATAATAATGAAATAATAGATATTTATTCTATTGGTAATAATCTATATAATTATGGATTCGATGTTAAATTAAAAGATAATGGAAATGCATCAGTAAAAATTTTAGAAAATACATCATTTAATAAAAAAATATATAACATAACAGAAGATAAAAAAATATATTATAACTCTGAATATAATATATATAATTATAATGATAAAGACAATAATAATATATATAATAACACAATTAGTAGTTCTACATTAAATATTTCATATACAATTCCAGTAGGAAAATACAATACTGAAGAGTTATTAAAATTATTAAGAACAACAATTTCAGAATTAAGATTTAATTATAATAATGGTATATGGAGTATTAGTAGTGATATAACAACAAATCCATTTATATTAGAAGGTACAATATTAACTACTTTAGGTTATGATTCAAATATAAGTAATATTTCTACAAATCATTTATCAACTTACAATTCGTATATTAATATATCAAATACTAATTTAAATAATGATATAACAAAAATAACAGATGAAATTAATAATAAATTTAATATGGGTATATTAAAACTAAATAGTATAATTAGTGATATTGATATTAGTTATGAAAATGGTGTACAGGGAATACATGATATTTCTGAAACAGATTTTACTACTAATAATAATGGTATTGATGCTAAATTTCAAATAACTATTGACTCTAGTGGAAAGATTGATGATATTATAGTTACACAATCAGGTAGTAAATTTGCAATAGGTGATAAAATTATAATTAATGGTGCATTTTTAGGTGATTTAAGTGATAATCCTAATAATTTAGAATTTATTGTAACAAGTGATATATTAATTATAAAACCATTGAAAAAAAATAATAATTATATTAGAAATTCTATAATAACTAATGAATTAAGTATTACAGATAATATGACTATTAGTGAAATATATTTAAATAATGTTAAATATAATGATAATGATTTAGATTTTACAATTACAAGTAATAATACTAATATTAATAAAATTACTATAAAAAATAATAAAATTGGTAAAAACTTTAAAGAAAATGATATTATAAAATTAATATTAGATACAAGTACAGAAGTTAATATAACATTAAAAGAAGAAGATATTGAATATAATCCTAATATTATAATAAATAATTATAATGATAGTTATTTAACTATTTCTAGTAATAATAATTTTAATTTATTCAATACTCAATCTGATTCTATATTAAAAGATTTAGATTTTGATGATTTAATATATAGTAATAGTAGTACTTATTATAGTGAATATTTAAAAATATTTAATAATGATTCGAATCAAATTAATTTTAATTATTCAAATGATGGACCTAAAATAAAATATATGTTATTACCAGGATTAGATGGTAATAGAAAATATATTACAAATACACAAAATCATAATATGGAAATAGTATTTAATAAAGAAATAACAGGATTTAATAATTATAAAGAAAATATTTCTAAAATTGAATCAATAACTATTATAAGAAATTTGAAAATAACACTATTAACACCTGTTACTATAAATAAAAATACTATTGTAAAACAACGATTTAGATTAGATATTGATAATTCTATTGTAGAATCAGAAGGTATAATAAAATATAATGTTTATAATAGTAATATAATTTATTTACAAGTTACAAAATTATCATTTTATTATAGTGCTGAAGATAATATAAATAATATAAATAATATAAATAATACACCATATAGTTTTGTAGATAATGGACAAAAAAATAATATTTATATAAATAATATTTTAAATCAAATATCTTCTATTGAAGATACTGATTCAAACGTAGAACCTAAAATGAGAAAAATTAAAATATTGTGTACTAGCATATTTAGTAGTAGTGTAATATATAAAAATCGTTTTATTAAAATAGAAAATACTAATCCAAATAATTCAAATAATTTAGATGGATATTATAATGTTGTTGATATTGAAGATGATAATAAAACATTATATATTTATCATCAAATTCAAAATGATGTTGATTTAACAGAAATTAATTTTATAGATTTATATCCTGTAACTATTGAACATTCAAATAATATTAATATTGTAAACGATAATATAGTAAATCAATATGGTATTAATTTAATAAGTAATCAAGGAGAAAATAGTGTATATAATTTCAATTTTACTTTAAATAAACTTAATAATGAATATGAATGGTTTAAAATACCAGCACATATAGTTTATGATAATAATAATACTTATAATCAAGATACATCTTCATTATCAAATTTAAAAGAACGTAATAGTAAATTAGATAAACAAAATAATAATGGTAAATTTATCATAAATTACGATAATAGTGGTCCATTATATTATTTAGAGTCTTTAAATATTAATTATAGTTCAATATTATTTACTGAAAATAAAACTATTCGTATTAATGATGCATTATATCAAATAGATTTAACTAAAGATGTATTTAGTATTAATATAATTTGTTTATTAACACAATTAAATGAAAATATGACAATATATTATCAAGGTTCAACTGAATCATATTTTGAAATATTATTCAATGAAAATAATAAATTACAAATACAAAATAAAAATAATACTATTCACAGTGATTATATTTTTGAAATAAATACTTATTATGATATTTATATAACATATGTAAAAGATACAATAAATAATACAAAAAAAATAAATATTTTTATAAATAGCACACAAGATCTTATAGATATTGATTTTAATATTAATGGTTCATCTTCTAATTTAAATAAAAATTATTATATAGGAAGTAAATTAGCAGAAGAAAATTGGTTTAATGGTTATTTATATAGTTTAAGTATTATTAATGATAATACATTTTTAGATCAAAATAAAATTTTCCATCATTCAAAAATAGTAAATAATGAAAATAAAATAAATAATACTACTATTGATTATGATAAATTATTATTTAATATATATATATTTAATAATGTTTTAGAATCAGTAGTTAAAAATTTAGATGAATCAGAATTAATAACAATAAATCCAAGAATTGAAAACTTTATTTCAGGTAGTGCTGAAGTAGTTACAAATAGTGATATATATATTAGTGATTATTATAATCAACTAATAGTTAATAAAATATTTGAAGAAACAAATGGTTTTAAAATATTATTTAATCCAGATAATAATGTCAAAACATATAAATATTGTTATATTAAACCAATTAATAATAATGATATTAATGAGACACAAAGTGCTATTGCTGAAATAAATATTCAATCTAATAAAAGTAGAATAAAATTTATAAAATCAGGAATATCAAGATTATATAAAATAGGAGATGTTTATACTGTTTATAAAGAAGTTAATAATTTAAATGACAATACTTCTATTGCTTCACAAATAATAGGATTACAATTTAAATTAGATGAAAAATGTTATACTTATAATCATAGTAATTTAGATTCTACAAATTTAGAAACAGATTATTTAAATAATAATAAAATTATTAATACAAATAATAATATTAAAATTGGATATATTATAGTTAAATTTACAATTCCAACAACACCTAATTATTTAGATGAAATTTTAGTTGATTACAATAATAATATACAAAGTATTGGTAAAGTTATTAAATATAATGCTACATTAAATGAATTATTAATTAGAATAAATTCAGACTCATTGTCAGAGAAAATAATTTATGAAACAATACAAACAAATAGAAGCAATAATAATAAATTTAATATTTATATTTATGGAAATACTCAAAATACAACACCTTATGAAGTTGAAATATTTAATACAGATAATTATTCTAATACTTTATATAATGATTTTGTATTATTACAAAATACTATTCCTATAAATGATACACTAAATGATCCTATGGATATTATGCAACATAAATTAACATATTTAATTTTAGATAATTTAGTTGACATTAATATATTAAAATATGATGATACAATTAAACAAGACTTATCATTAACCTTACAAGACTTATCATCAACCTTAACTGGAACTATTAAAGATTTATATCCATATTTTGATGTATTAAATTATACATCTAGTTATAATACATTTAAAATTATTGGAGTACAAAATAGTGATCATAAATTATTTAATAAATTTAATAAATTAAATGAAAATAATCATAAAATATATATAACTAATACTGATAATGTTGATTTAGAAATAGGACATATAATTGATATTTATTATGAAGATATATATGATACTACAATTTATATTGATAGTATAGAAATTGATAATAATGATAATAATTTTATTAAAATTTGTACTAATTTTAGATTTATTAATATAATTAATATTGGAGATTTATTATTATTAAATAATAGTAGTATATCAATATTAAATGGTCATTTCTATGTATATGGAAAAGATATTTATAATAATAGTTTAAGACAACCAAATGAATCTTTTGATATATTTTATGATAAAATTCATAATAATTCTAATATTGGATGTTTCTATATAAAAAAACCTACTAATTTAACAACTGAACAATTAAATGAAAGTATTAATTCATTAGTAATTAAAATTGTTAAGTTTAGTATAAATAATGCTGAACATCATCAAAATCATTATAATAATTTTAGTACTCGACCGCGCGCGCCGGGGGAGGCCGCAAGTAGAATTGTATCAACATTTAAAGTTGAAAATAAAACTAATTTACAAACATCTATTAATTTAAATAATAATGTAATTAGTACTTTTACTAATGATTCTACATCTGAAATTAAAGGGAATGTTTATAATTCAAAAACAGAAAATACAATTCAATATACTTATCTTGAAGATAGACCAAAAACATATTTAGTAGCTACTGGTATTTCAGACTATAATAATGATTTAAATAATATAGGTATTTATGGATATAAAACTATTAATGGTATTAATAATGATATAGGTAATTTTGATATTAATGTTGTATTTAATCAACCTGTATATAAATTTATAGATGATACTTCTAATGATGTATCCTCATTAGTTAGTGATTATAATTTTGAAAATATTAGTAAATATACAGGTGTAGTTAATGAAATAGAAAAATCTGACAGTAGTCATACTGATTATTTTACATTTGATGAAAATTATAATTGGATTAGTAGCACACGATATACTAATGTTAGTGCATTTAAAGTAGAAAGAACAGGTGAACAAATAACAACAGCAACAGGATTATTAGTTAATATAATTACTACTGCTGATGGTAATATATCAAGTATTACTATTAGTAATGGTGGTGTAAATTATAAAGTTGGTGATATAATATCTATTAATGAACCAAGTTCTAATCCTAATACTAATACAATACAAATTAAAATTAAATCAATAAAAGACGATTTAGCAAAATTAGATACAAAATATGAACATATGTTTGTTAGTAATAATGAATCTTGTAATATAAAATTAAAAACTGGTTTAACTGATGCTAATGCTACTGATAATTATACAATTTTAAATGGTAATGTAAATGATGTTTATAATAACTATTTTACATATGATGTAAAAATTGATAATAATATAAGAACAGAAGTTCAGGAAGATGTAGTTATTGATCCTAATAGTAAATTTATTATAACTAAAAATTTAATGTATATTCATGATTATACACAAAATAATTATGATTTAGAATATGTAGGTGAAATAACAAATCCATTAATTAAACTTTCACGTGATAAAAATATTTTACCATTAAAATATGAATCTAATAATATTTATTTTGATACTAGTTCAAGTCATTTAATAATATATAAAGATTTTAACTTAAATAATAATAAATATAAATTTAGTTTACCAGATTATAATTTACCACCAACAATATCATTTCAATTATCTTCTTTACCTGATACATATTTAGAAGTTCCTGGTGTTACTACTACTTCTGATAATAATAGTGGAGTTGGAGATTTTGAACTTATAACTTATAATCTTGAACAAGATGATTCTGTAAGAATAAATAAAATATATAATAAATTTGAACCTAATTTAAGTTATTATAATATTAAATATAATAATGAATCAACAGCTATAAATTCTAACACTATAAATTCTATTATAAATATTTATAATGATGAAAATCAAAATATGAATCAAGATATTTTATATTATGGAGATAACTTTTATAATGATAAATTATTAACTTTTAATGATCCAGGTGCTACAACAAATAGTATAAATTATAAAGTAGAAACAGTTGATTACTTTATAAACTTTAATTCTGAAGATTATATAAAAATTAATAGTATTATATCTAAGAATTATAAAGTAAAAGATAGTGAATTTAATGGAACAAAACATGCTGATTATTTCTCATTTGTTGATAATAATGATTTAATCACTATTAATAAAGATTCATTTACTCAAATGGATAATTATACAATATATTTTGAAGCATCAATACAACATAAAGGATATGATACACCACCTATAATAAGTACTATATTATCAAGTAATAATTCATTAGAAATCAAATTAATAGGAAAAGAACTAAATATTAACTATAATAATATTAATATTATGAAATATTATCTACAAAAACAAGTATTCTTATTTAATTCAACTAATAATGATATAAATGATAATTCTTATTTACCACATAATATAAATAATAATGATGTAACTGCTGATTCTGGTATATTAACATTTAATGGTTCAAATAATTTATCAATTCAACATTCACAAGATTTTAATTTTGAAAATAGTGATTTTACTATTCAATTCTATTTTACACCTAATATAGAAAAAAGTAATATTGATTATGATTTATTTACTAAAAATACAGACTTTAAATTAAATTACAATTTTAATAATAATATACCTCAATTAGAATTTACTTATAATAATGGAACATCTAATATTACTACTAATATATATAATAACGATTTAAATAACACTGGACAATTAAGTTTATTAACATATAGATTTTATGTAAATATTGATGATTCTAATGATTATAGTGATTGGATTAAATCTACATCTTCATCTACATTTTCTACAAATAATACTTTAACATATAGATATAATAATTCTAATAATCAATTTTCAAATGATAATTCTACATATTATAATTTAACATCAGTATTAAATGAACCATATGGTTTTAATAATGGAAGTAATATATCATCTTTTAAAGATTCATCCACAACAAAATATAATGATGCTTTAATTTTAGTAATAAATAATAATTCTTCATTAAATATTGGTGATCCATTTACAAATAATGGAGCATCTGGTACAATCGAATCTGGTACAATTATTAAAAAAATTAGTACAAATATGATTGTTGTAGATAATATAACAAATAAATTTACTATTAATGATAAAATTACAAATTTTGCTTATGTTGTAGATGTTTCTGATAGTAATGAAATTGAAGTTTCTAATAATTTAAATTTTGGTTCTAATTTCAGTAATAATTCAAGTGTTTTATATACAAACGGAAATCAAATTGTAATTAAAACAACAACAAATGATATAAATATAAATGATAATTATAATGCAGGAAGTTTTAGAGAACAAATAACAGATAAAGTTAATAAAACACATTACACATTAAGCAATAACATTTATAATGATAATACAACTGTATATAGTATTAAAGATATTAATAATATTGAAACTACTATTTTAACAAAAAAAATAAATATTGGAACTAATGAATATTATGTAGAAAATGATACTAATCTTTCTAATAATATTATTATTTCTGATAAACAATCTATATCAACAATTAAATCTTATAATACTTCTACACTATATGATACAAATACAAATACAGATGCACCACCACCAACAATTATATCAAATGTATTAAATTATTATACTATTGATTTATCATCATCTACTACTTTTAGTCTAAATTCTACATTAACTTTTGAAAATGATAATGATCAAATTATAGGTACTTGTACTTTAAGATATCAAAATACTAATTCAATTGTTGTAAATAATATTAAAAAACCTACACAATTTAATAATATCAATAAAATTAAACAAAATAACAACACATTTTCTATAACTAACATTTTTGATGAAAATAATATAGAAGTAAATGATAATAATGATTTAGATATACTATCTGTAAATGATGATACAAATAAATATATTATTGAATATTCAGGAAGTATATCTGGTAATAGTATAACTTTTAAAAATGGAATTACATTAAGTATTCAGTCAAGTCATGATGAAAATATTAAAAATATTGTTATAAATGAAATATCTAATACTGGTAATATTAATGCTACTGATATTCAACAAAATGGTACATATAAAATAGTATCAAGATATAACAATAATAGTATAATAAATGTAGATAATATTATTATTGGACAAGAATATACAATAGTATCAAATGATGATAATACTAATTTTACATTAATTGGTGCTGATAATAATAATGTTAATAGAACATTTACTGCTAGTTTAAATATTGGAGGTAATGGTACAGTAGTTAATAATAATGATATTACTAATTTTGAATCTATTGGTGCTGATGATAATAATGTTAATACAGAATTTACTGCTACTGGTGCTGGTACTGGAACAGGAACTGTTATTGATTTAAGTAATGATAGTGAAATTAATGCTACTGATATTCAACAAAATGGTACATATAAAATAGTATCAACATATAATGATTCAAAAAAAACAGATGTAAATAATATTATTATTGGACAAGAATATACAATAGTATCTAATGATGATAATACTAATTTTACATTAATTGGTGCTATTAATAATAATGTTAATACAACATTTACTGCTAGTTTAAATATTGGAGGTAATGGTACAGTAGTTAATAATAATGATATTACTAATTTTGAATCTATTGGTGCTTCTAATAATAATATTGGAATAGTTTTCACTGCTAATACTACTACACCACAAGGAACAGGAATTGTATCCAAAATTATCAATGAAGGTAATAACAAATTAAATGATAATACAAATATAAATATATTAAATATTTATAAAGATGATAATAATTTATCAATATCATTAAAAACAGATACTAGTTCAATAACAATTAATTCTACTATTAATAAATGTTATTATTTAGAAATTAATGATAATACTTTAATAAATGAGAATCAAATTCATTTATATGAATCTATTAATAATGATACAGAAAAAATGATAATAGCATCTGCTAATGTTTATTATAAAGCTAATAATAATTATATTATAATAAATAATATAGTATTTTTAGATAATCAACCTACAAAAGTTGAAGGTTATAATATTAGTTCAATGAAACAAAGTGATACTATAACTATTGGTCCAAATAAATCAGAATTTAATAATAATGATACATTTATAACTGAAACACAAAGAACTACTACTAATAATGAACACTTCTTTTATATAATAAATAAAAATTCAACAACATTTACTGTTTATAATAGTAGTAATATTGTTCCTACTTTGTATAGTAATGATAGTACAAATGGTGTAATATATAAATCTATTAAAAATAATAATAACTATTATGTAGTAAATGCAAATATTGCAATAGTAAATAATAAAATTACTACAAAAAAACATTATACAATAAATAATTTAACAATAGATAATATAGATACATTTTATACAACACATAGCACTAATAATAGTTTTACAAATTCTAATATAGAATTAATTAGTAATAATACTTATTATATTGATACTATATTAGAAATAAATGATTATATTAGTGATAAACCGTTTGGAACAATAACTGACATATATAAATTAAATTCATATGCAATACAATATTATAATCCAATAATATTTAATGGAAGAACACATATAACTATTGAAAGAAATTTAGATAAAATTTACACATATATAAATGGTTCAAATACAAATACTATTAATATAGGTTCTGATAGTATAAATGCTAATTCAAATGATTTAATAATTGGAAATAATTTTAATGGTACAATTGATGAAATTGAAATATTAAGAAATACAAAATATACTACTAATAATACAAATGATTCTATACCTGATTTTACACCTGAAACATCATTCACACAAGATACATTATCTTTAATTTGTAAATCAACTGATACTCCTAATAGTCATATAAATAATTATAAAATAACTTATGATAATTCAGATATAAAATTATATATAAATAATAACTTAATTAATACAGTTAATAATAATAATTTATCATTATTAAAAGAAGATATAATAATTAGTAGTGATAGTAGTACTAATTACTTTAAAGGAACAATTGAAAATTTCCAAATATATGATACTAATATCGAAAATAATGATAATTTATATAATACAAGTAGTTTAAATACAAATAATTTATCTATTATTAATAATAATTTGAAATTATATATTCCTATGAATAGTGGTGATAGTAATATTTACTATGTTAAAGATACTATTAATTCAGAATTTACAATAGAATTTTTTGCTAAATTTAAAGATACAAACTGTATTATTTTATATAATAATTCTGATTTAAAAATTTATATAGATTCAAATACATTATATTTAAAAGGAACTACAGGAATAGGTATATCAAATTATTATAATAAATGGACTCATTATGCTTATACTTATAATAATGAAACTATAAAATTATATATTAATGGAGTAGAAACAAATTTAGCTCAAACAACTTCATTAGAAATTAGTGGAGATATTTATATTGGTAAAGATAATTCTAGTATTAATCCAAAAAATCCATTTAATGGTTATTTACATTCATTAAAAATATGGACTGTTGTAAAAACCGGATCTGACTTTATACAAACAATAAACAAATTTTTAAATCATAAAGATACAAATATTAATGATTGGTTAGCTATATCAAATATAGAACGTGAAACTATTAAAGAATATTCAATATTATATTTATATTTAGATTCAAAAGATTACAAAATATATAATTATGAAAATGCAGGTGGATTATCTACTGTTTCAAATATTTATAGTAAAAATCTTGAATTTAATGGTATAAATGATTATATAGAAATATCATCAAATATAGCACCACAATTAGCAGATTCTGATTTTACAATTGAATTCTATGCTAAATTATTAGGTTCAAATAGCGAACATATAATTTATTCACAAGATGGATTATTACAAATTAAACATAATTCTTCACAAATGACTATTGAATTTAGTAGTAATAGTTGTAGTTTTAATATAAGTAATATTTCAGAATTTAAACATTATGCAATTACATTTAATAATAGTGATAATACTATTAATGCATATATTAATGGTACATCAGTATCATCATTATCATATAATAGTGGTTCTAATATGACTGAACATACAAACGCAACAGGAAAAGTAATAATAGGAAAACATATTACAGACGATGCTAAATATTTTAAAGGTACATTAAAACAATTAAGAGTATTTAATAGTATAAAATATACAAATACATTTGACATTAATAATTTATCATATTCAACAATATTAGATTCTGATATTTTAATGTATATTCCTATGATTTTTAAAAATACACTATCAGATAAACATACAGAAAATAAAGTTTATTATAAAAGTAATGATAATAGTACTTTAATTAATAATTATATTGATTATACTGTTCCTATAAATAATCCTATAAAAACATTAGTCTTACAAGAAGTTGATACAAAAACTTGGATTAAAAATAAAATTAATGATATATCACATAATAATATAGTTTTATTATTAAAATCTAATAATTTAAATAATACTAATAATATTATTGATTATTCATCATTTAGAACTACAATTAATAATACTAATGTTAAACATAGTACTAATAAAGTTAAATTTGGCAATAGTTCATTAAATTTCAGTAATTCAGAATCTAAATTAGAAATTGTAAACAATAGTAATTTACAAATAAACACTAATCCATTTACAATATCATTTTATGTTAATTTTATTGATATAAATACTACTGAACAATATATATTTGATTTTGGAGATGCATTAAAATTATATGTAACTAATACAAAATTAACATTTGAAATATTAACAGATAAATGGGAATATACTTATACATTTACATCAAATAAATGGTATAATGTTGTAATTGTAAGAAATAATGGTCTTCATAAATTATATATTGATACAGTTGAACAAACACATAGTAATAATAATGTCAATACTAATAATATTGATATTGTTAAAATTGTTGATGCTACTAATATAGTACCAGGAAATACATATGAAATTATATCAATTAATGATGGTAATACAGATTCTGAAAATACAGATTTTACTAATTTAAGTGCTTCTAATAATGATGTTGGAACAATTTTTACTGCTAATAGTACTACACCACAAGGAACAGGAAAAGTTTATTTATTACATGTAATTGGAAGAAAAGGTGATAATAATAATAAATTTAATGGATATTTAGATGAATTTGTATTTATGATTGGCAATGATTACTATAAAGATAATTTTAATTTACCAACTCCTATTTCCTTACCTGTTATTACACTATGGAATAATAATAGTAATAAAGTATTAATAAAAGATAATAATTCTGATGAAAATAAATGTGAATTTGAGATTAGTAATATTAATGATATATTAAATATTAAATTAACACAACGTGGTAATAATTATAGTAAAGGTTCAAAAATAACATTAAAAGATCCTAATGGAACTAATAATATAGTTGAATTAATTATATTAGAAATTAATGTTACTGATGAAATTAATGTTACTGGTGAAATTGTTCAATATATAGATAATAATAAATATAAAAATGTTATTATTACTAATAAAAAAATAATTAAGGTATCATCCACTAATATTGATACATCTAATATTAATACTGAATTAACTATAACACCATCATCTGATGATTATATATTATTAATTAATCAAGATAATATTACAGAAAATGGTCTTTACAAATATAATGGTTCAAATTGGAGTTTTGATGATAATAAAAATCAAGAAATAGTAATAGACAACGATACAAAAAAAATATATTATATAGTTTATAATCGTGAAAATAATTCATGTATAATAAATGAATTTACTGATTTTGGAAAATTTGATACTAATTTTAAACCAAAACCAATTCATAATCATAGTGATATTGATATTGATATTAAACAAGGATATAAATCAAGATTTGAAGTAAGTACAAATAGTTTAGGAGAACCTGAAACTATAACATTAATTAATGCAGGTAATTATTATAATATTGGAAATATAATTTTATTAAAAGATAAAAATAGTAATTCTAATATTGCTTTAAAAATAAATTCCAAACAAATTTCTAATATTGAAATAGATATATCAAATAATGATTTACCAAATATTATTTACTATATTACAAGAGATTCAGGTATTCAATTACCAACAATTGGATATATAATTGTTAAACAAGCAAAACCAAGTAATACACATTATTCATTAGTTAAATTTTTAGATAATTATAAAATAAATTCTCAAATACATAATTATATAGTTAGTGAAAATGATACAATTGATAATACTAATTATAAAAATTATACACAAACCAAAACTATTGAATTTAATGAAACTGAAAATAAACAATTATATTCATTTAAATTATTAAGAAAATTACATAATTCTATAGATGATGATACATATTACAATACTATTTTATATATACCTGATGGTTCTTGTATTAATAATATAAATAAACAAAATTTACAATCTAATATAATTAAATATAGTTATAATAAAAATGAACAATTTCAAGTAGTTATTGAACCATCTAATATTAATAATTCATCAATGGAACAAGTTTCTAACTTTTTCAATGGAATTAATTATTCTTCAAATGATTTCTTAAAAATAAAATTAGATTATCAATCTGATTCAACTAATTTACAACCTGTACCAAGTAATCCAATTTATACACCAAAAAATGATTCTTCAAATACTTTTAATCCTATTTATGATTATGTTAATAATTATCAATATCCTTATGATATTACTATTAATAATAGAATTATTACATTATCATTTAATAATAATCCTTTCTTATATAAATCTGATTATATTCAATTATTTAACTCCAATATAATTAGTGATTATTATACTATAATTGATGAAATTAAAGAAGAACCTATTTTAATCTCAAATAATGCTACGTTTGAACATAGTACTAATATTTTACATTTAACAAATAATAGTAATATTAATGTTAATGATACTATTTTAGGAGGTACTAATTCATCTATATTTTCTGTAAGTAAAATTAATGATGATAATACAATTACATTAAATACTCTTGAAACATTTGATAATAATATTACTAGTTCTTGGTTTAAAATACCTACAAAATGTATTGACAATATTGGTGTAGTAGAATTTAATACATTATCTACTGAAAATACTTATAAAATATTTAAAAGAGATAAACATGTAAATACTAATTTATCTAATTTACGTATTAATGATATAATTTATGATGTAAATAGTAAAAATAAATATAAAGTTACTTCGATAGATAATAGTAACAATAGTGTAAATTTAACAGTTCCAGATGAAAATACAACTTATACAAATACACAATTACCAGTTAATTTATCTGATATTACAATAAATAAATTAATATTACCAAATAAAAATATTGGTAAAATTACAAAAACTGATAATATTTATACTTCTGATGTTAACATTTTAGATAAAATATCACCACATTTTACTAGTGATTATTATAAAAAACGTACAGAAGGAGATTATATTATAGATGACAAATCAAATATATATAGAGTTTTAAGAATATTATCAACAAATACATTTACATTAGAAAGAATTTATTTTAGTGGTACAGAATTTACAACAAATGTTTCATGGTTTAATATAACTAATTATCAACTACAAATATATAATGATAATATTGATAGTTATTTAACAACAGTAAATGAATCTAATATTTATATAGCAAGATCATTTATTAAATTTACAAATATAGAACCAATAAATGGTTTATTAGGAACACCTATACCAGGTATTAAATCAATTGATATTACTAATAGTATAACTATTGAATCTCCATTTACAATAAATAATAATGAACCTGTTATTATTCATTTAACAAATAATCCACCAAATGTAATAACTACAAGTGTTGGTTCAGGTGCTTATATTTATTTATTAAATAATGGTTCTAATATTATAGAACATGCTTATATAATTTCTGCGGGTAATGATTATCATATTAGTTCAACAGAATTTACTATTAATGTATTTGGTGGAACAATTAAATATAATTGTCAAGCTGATATATTATTAAATGATCTTACACAAAAATCTCAATATACAATTTATCTTAAAAATAAGAATAATAATCAAAATTCTAAAATAGAAGTTCCATTAGGAACTACATTTAATAATAAAACATTAATAAATACTTATCCTTCTAATGATGATACAGTTATAAATTATATTTATGATAATGTAAATACATTAAAAATAAATGATATAGATTATCTTAACGACATACAATTTAATTCTAATCAAACTAATATTTTATTAACATTAGTATTTAATCATGTACTTGAAGGAGAAATTAATAATGTTCTTAAACCATCATATTTTGTTACTTCTGATGGTATTGTTATTAATTCAATAGAAACAATTGATAACATTAACTTTGTATTAAATATTACAAGAACTAGTACAAATGGAATGCAATATGTAAAATTAGTTGATAATGTTGTTCATTACAAATTATCTTTAAAAAATATTTATAATGCTGAAAGTAAAGCAATTATTTTATATCCTGATGTATGGAATTAATTTTATCTAAAAATTGTTTTTTTTTATCATATATAAATATAATGACTAATTTATGTGGTATAAATCCTAAATCAGGATTATGTAAAAGAGGAATGAATAATGATACACATTTATGTGAAAATCCTCCTATTACTAACAAAAGATGTAAAAAAATCAAAAAAAGAAAATCACGTAAATCACGAACTAAAAGTAAAAAATTATGTGGTATAAATCCTAAATCAGGATTATGTAAAAGAGGAATGAATAATGATACACATTTATGTGAAAATCCTCCTATTACTAACAAAAGATGTAAAAAAA
>Ga0160423_10000168_pt1 | contig 48752 bp, 43 predicted proteins | sample CRUFie14St8metaG_FD_108191 | JGI IMG/M metagenome (GOLD analysis project Ga0160423, IMG submission 108191) | Marine microbial communities from the Costa Rica Dome - CRUD Field 142mm St8 metaG | ecosystem: Environmental > Aquatic > Marine > Oceanic > Photic zone | place: Costa Rica: the Eastern...
CGTGCAGCTTCGCCCGGCAATGCGGCTTACCAGCTCGGTGATCGCCTTGCGCCACGTGCCAACCGGCGGGTCCGTAGGTTATGGGGGTCGGTGGACTGCGCAGCGCGACAGCGTGATCGCTACAGTGCCAGTGGGATACGGTGACGGCTACCCCTGGGGAGCGGCTGACGGAACCCCCGTCGAGGTCAACGGCCAGATCGTCAGATTGGCGGGACGGGTCTCCATGGACATGGTGACAGTAGATGTGACGGACTGCTCAAACCTCAGCTTGGGCGCACCGGTGGTTCTATGGGGTGCTCAGCCGGCGATCGATGATGTCGCAGCACACAGCGGCACCATCGGCTATGAATTGATGACTCGGCTGACCCCAAGAGCAACCCGCGTCTATCACGCATGAGAAGCAGCACCCGCGATACAGCCAGTGCAGGCATGATGCTCCCAGTTATTGGGTGCGAGTCCTATCATGAGTGATACCCAAGGCACCTCGGAGTCACTGCTCGCTGCCATTGATCTAGGAAGCAATTCATTCCACCTAATAATCGCCAAGTCGGATTTCGGGGAGCTTAGACCCGTACAGGCACTGGCAGAGAAAGTGCAGCTGGGCGAGACGTCCAGCGCCGCAATGCTAACACCCGACGCGATAGAGCGAGGGCTAGCCTGCCTAGAGCGATTCAAGCAACTGATCGACAGCACCGCGCCTGCCAAACTCCGCATTGTGGGCACCAACGCACTGCGACGCGCAAAAAATCGGCAGGCCTTCATCGAGCCCGCAGAGCAGATCCTCGGTGCGCCGATTGATGTCATCTATGGTCGGGAGGAAGCACGCCTAATCTATCTTGGCGTCGCCCACACGCTCTCCGACGACGAGGACACGCGTCTGGTGGTGGATATCGGTGGTGGCAGCACGGAATTCATTCTCGGTGAGAGATTTGAGCCTTTACGCCTCGAGAGCCTGCAAATGGGCTGCGTCTCCTACGGTGAGGCGTTTTTTCCCGACGGCAAGATCACCAAGGAGCGTTTCGATGCCGCCTATCATCGGGCGCGTATTGAGGTCTCGCATATTCGCCGCAACTACCACAGCGGATCGTGGCAGGAGGCGGTCGGCTCATCGGGCACACTGCGCGCTATTGAAACGCTGATCGTGACCACAGGACAGCGAGAGGACGGCATCGATCGGGCAGCGCTGGGCCAGTTAAAAAAAGAGCTTCTCGCTTTCGCCCACGTTGATGACATCAACCTTGAGGGCCTCAGCGAGTCTCGCAAGAGTGTCGTGACGGCAGGTCTTGCAATCACAATGGGCATCTTTGACGGGCTGCAGATTCCGCTGATGCGCACCTCAACCGGGGCACTCAGGGAGGGCGTTATCTATGACCTCATTGGTCGATTCAGCCACGAAGATGTCCGCACGCGAACCATCTCAGCGATGCAACAACGCTACTCGGTCGATCAGACTATTGCCGATCTGGTGAGGCATCGCGTCGCTCTGCTAGCAGAAGCCACGCGCGAAACCTGGCAGTTGGAGCCTGGCGACATAGAGCTCCTTGAATGGGCCGGTGCCCTGCACGAGATCGGGGTGGCGGTATCACAGAAGAATTACTCTCAGCACTCCGCCTATCTGGTACTCAACACCGATCTACCCGGGTTTGCCGAGCAGGATCAGGCCGTCATGGCGGCCTTGATCGCGGGCCTCAGAGGTAAGGTTCGCTCCGAAGTCCTAGATCCTATCTCAAAGCGAAAACGCCAAACGGTGGCCAAAATGATGGTGCTACTCCGCCTCGCGGTGATTCTGAAGCATGTCGAGGCCCTGGAAGCCTTACCCGATTTGAGCGTATCTGCAGCAGAAGAGACCTTAACGCTGACCTTCCCGGAGCAATGGGGAGCGGATCATCCGCTGACAATCTGGGAGATTGAGCAAAACACCCCAGCCATGGAGAGACTGGGGATATCGGTGGTGCTAAACGCCAGCTAGAGGCCTTTAGCTTTTAAAGATCGTAACCGCGTTCGTCGTGGAGAACGATATCTAGACCCGCCGTTTCATCTTCCTGATCCACCCGCACGGTCACGATGGCATTCACAACGCGCAGCAAAATCCAGCTCACAATTGCGGTGTACACAAAGGTGGCCGCGATACCGGTCAGCTGAATCCCAAGCTGTCCCCCGATTGTGCTGACACCGTCGGAAAAACCATTGCCGCTAAAGATCCCCAGGGTGGGCGAGCAGAAAATACCGGCCATGAACAATCCAAGCATGCCGCCAACCCCATGCACCGGGAAAACATCGAGGCTGTCGTCGATATTCAGCCGGTTCTTGAGCGTAATCGTTGCGAAGTAACAGATCGCACCAGCAGAGAGGCCAATCACGACTGCACCCGCTGGCCCCACTGAACCCGATGCCGGCGTGATGGTACCCAGCCCCGCCACCATGCCAGTCACGATACCCAGCACAGAAGGCTTCCCGTGCCGAAGCCATTCCATGGTCATCCATGCCAAGGAGCCACACGCCGCTGAGAGGTGGGTCACCAGCATCGCCATCGCAGCACTGCTGTCTGCGGCCACCGCCGAACCGGCATTAAATCCAAACCAGCCTACCCACAGCATGCCTGCACCAGTCACTGTCATGGTCAGATTATGAGGCGGCATCGCTGTCGTACCAAAACCCCGCCTACCACCCATTGTGGTGGCAGCGATCAAAGCGGCGACACCAGCCGTGATGTGGACGACTGAACCTCCGGCGAAATCCTGCAGCCCCATATTTCCTAGCCAGCCTCCGCCCCAAACCCAATGACAGATCGGCGCATACACCAAGACCAACCACAGAGAGCAGAAAACTAGCATCGCCGAGAAGCGCATACGCTCAGCAAAACCTCCGACGATCAGAGCCGGGGTAATGACGGCGAAGGTCAGCTGAAACATCACAAAAAGCGTCTCAGGGATGGAGCCACTCATGCTGTCCATCGTCACTTTCGCGAGAAACAAATTGCCCAAGTCACCGATCCAAGGACCCTGCTCGACCCCCGATGAGCCAAACGCGAGCGTGTAACCGACTACAAACCACAGCACCGACATGAGCGCTGTGAGCGCAAAACATTGCATAAGCACTGACAGCACATTCTTCACCCTCACCAAACCCGCATAGAACAGGGACAGGCCCGGAATCGTCATGAACAACACCAGGGCGGTCGAGGTCAGCATCCAAGCCGTATCAGCGCCAGAAAAATCATCTGCTGCCGCAGGGCTGCTGATCAGGAAAGGGAGAGTCAAAGCAATAAAAATTCGGCTGGCATGTCCAGACATCGGGCTTTTTCCTTTAAGGATACGTAAAGATCGAGGGCGTGAAGTGTGCCACACGTCGATGCACAAGCCCACCAGCCCTAGCGCAGGCGTCATTGAGAATCTCCTCATGCAGGATTATTCTCCGCATTCTCTCCGCACTCTGCCGCACACGACGCCCCGCCACATGCACAAACTTCTTTGCCTTCTCGTTGCGCTGAGCGCCGCTGTCCTGGTGACTGCTGAAACCGGCACTGGGAGCCGGAATCTGATTCTGATCATCGGAGACGGCTTTGACGATCAACATGTCACCATGGGCCGCAATTACTTGGCGGGCATGAGCGGCAAACTGACCCTCGATACGATGCCCTATCGGGCATCAGTGCAGGTGGAGACGGTCTCTAAACAGGGGAAGCCGCTGTACGTCGCCGATTCCGCCAATACTGCGACCTCGCTGGCCACCGGCGGCGTCACGCAGATGGGCCGCATTGCCACCGACATCGAAGACAGCGATCTCACCACCATCGCAGAACGAGCGCTTGAAAGTGGTTTCCGGGTCGGACTCGTCACCACGTCGTCACTGACCGACGCGACACCCGCGTCGTTCCTTGCGCACGTCTCGGCACGAAGCTGCGAAGGTCCCGAGGAAGTGCTGGGCAGCACCTACTACGGCATCCCGCAGCCGGCCTGTCTTGATGACGCCCGCGACAATGGCGGTCCCGGATCCATCATCGAACAGCTGGTGAAGAGCGGCGCGCAAGTGCTGCTGGGCGGCGGCACCAAGTTTCTCGAACAAACCACCATCGATGGCGAGACCGTAGCCGCAATGGCGACTAGACAGGGCTACCGCATTCTGAGTCGCGACACCGATTTGAACTCGGTGCTCCCCGATAAGCCAATTCTGGGTACGTTTGCTAAGGAAACCTTAGAAGTCCGATGGCGAGGCACCGATGGCCGGGTTAGCGAGCCGACCGAAACGAGCTGGCTACATCATCTGTCGGATTACCTCGGCGACACTGAGGAGCCCGAACCCATGTCTTGCGAACCCAACCCTGACTATGAGGGAACGCCCTCTCTGGCGAGCATGACAGACTTAGCACTGCGGCATCTGTCCCGCGACAGCGAACGTGGCTTCTTTCTGATGATCGAGTCGGCCTCCATCGACAAACAATCCCACAAACGCAATCCCTGCGGCTCGATTGGCGAGATTGAACAACTGGAGGAGTCCCTCGCGCTGGCCCTCTCCTTTGCTTCACAGCATGCGGATACCGCGATCCTTGTTACAGCGGATCATGCTCAGGCCGCACAGATCCTGCCCGAACCCAGTCTTTATTCGAGTTATCCGATCCCTATCTATTCGCCGGGGCTTACGGCACGCATTGCGACCCCCGAGGGCAGCATCATGCGCATCAACTACGCGACCAACAATGGTTTCAGTGAGGAGCACACCGGTGCCAACGTACCGTTGTTTGCCAACGACGTCGCCGGCCCATGGCTGAGCCCATTTCTCAGGCAGCGTGAGGTGTACGATGCCATGAGTGCGTTTCTATTCAGCACCCGAGAGTCCGATGCTGAGTGACGAGTGCGCGGCGACTGAACTTATCGAGGCAGTTGGATAAGCATCGCTCTCGCTGCGTTTCGGTAGAGCACCCTCAGGCCTCTGTGCGAACGCGGCCTACAGATTCACCCAGGTATTTAGCGCCCGCAGCCTGAACGACAGACCATTTACTCGCAAAATCACGCTGTCTATCAAGATATCCTCCACCATCATCCCATCGACCCGCTGCCCCGGTCTTAAGCGCTGACCGTTGAGCTCGACAGACGGAGCGACGCCTTCGGCGTAAACGTGTTCGGTGTAGACAATCGTCGGGATCTGGTCTTTCTGCTGCTGCGACAGGTTTTCTAAGAGCACTGTTGGGTGAGGAACAAGATTAGGCTCACCCATCTCACGGGCGGCGCGCTCGATCGCCGCAACCAAATCGATCGGCGGTGCGATCGAAGGCGCCTCAGAGGCCCCGCTCGAAGGGGAAGCTGCGGACACCTCCTCAGGCTGGGCGAGCACACCTGGTTTCTCCGCGGTCGGGTTCGGCGCACCATTTCCGTTAGACCCCATCCCTTCTGCTTCAGCGAGGGAGGCTGCATCCGACCACATTTGCTGGTGGAGCGTCGCTATGCGCTCACTGTTTGCGTCAGCCTCGTCGGCGGTGACGTGCATTTGCGTCGGTGCGACTGCTGCTGCGTTTGTTGTCCATGCCAGCGGAGTGGATACCGATGGCCCTGCGGTGGGCGCGAGGGGGGCAGCGTCACCGCGCGTCAGTTTTGGTGAGGTAACCGCATCACCCGATGACAGCGAACGGAATTCTGATGACATAACCTGCTCTGTATTCTCGGGCCCGGTGGGGTCGCCTCGCATCATCCAACCGGCAGCAATGCCCAGCCCGGCAAAGACGAGAAAGAGGACGCCCAGCCATTTCTTCTCCAAAATGCCGGTGTGATGCTCGGGTAAGGAGGGTTGCAGGCTGGTAGCAGCGCCTCCATTTTCTGATCGCCGCAATGCGTCGAGGATCAAAGACATGCAGGCACCTCACCGGCTAACTGAGCCCTCTCAGAGGTAATGGCCAACGTGGGGCTGACACCCAGCGCGTCATTCAACGCCTGCAGTGTCTGAACCCCAATCATCCCGTCTACCTCTAGGCCCACGGATTGCTGGAACTGTCTCACCCGCTCGGTCAGCGCCGGCGTGAACACATCAAGTGGCGGTGGCGGCAACCTATCCAGGCGAGAGAAATCAGCGACAATCTGCTCCACAACGGATCCTTGATCGCCCTCGACGAGAGGTCCGCCCCAGCCCGAGGGGCTTTTCCAGAGATATCTGAACCCGCCCCGCCAATACATTGCGAGTGACGCCAATGGCATCTCGCAGACACTCGGACCCGTGCTCAAGCGCGCCACCGCGTCACTCATGCTGAGCAGCAAGACCTTCCCAGCAAATCCATCAGGCTGCCTGATATCAAGCACCGCAGGCCGGTTATTGGCGAGCACAGCGTTCCAAGTGTCTGCGTCGCTGCTCGCACACTGCAGGCCAGCAGCGGGCGCCTGCTCACAGAGATCTCTTACCAAAGTTTGCCCGGACCACAATGACCACAGCCCTAGATCGGCCGCCTCCTGATCAAAGACCCATGAATCACCCCTAACAACCGGCGCCGTTGCTGTTGCGCCAGGTGCTGGGCTGCCAATCGGCGCTTGCTGGCCAATCGACTCCATCGCCGGTGGGCGACCCGCACCATCTACCACCGGGCGCTCGGTCTGCCCGACCCACCAGATCACTGACACCGCCACAGCTGCGAGCAGTAGTCCAATCACTGCGCCCCGGACTGTCGCTTGACTAACCCATGGGGTAGCACTAGCCAAGGCCGGAGCGCCCTGCGCGCCAAATGTCTCCTTGGCCGCCTCTGCAACAAGATTCGGCGACACGGTGGCCTGATCGCGGCCATAGGCACCCATCATCGCTCGGTCACACAATAGATTGATGATCCTCGGCACGCCTCCGCTCAACCTGAAGATCTGGCGGAGCGCCGCGCCACTGAAGACTTCGCGATTCTCGCTGAGACCCGCTACCTGTAGACGATGGCGGACATAGGTACGCGTCTCCTGTTCGTCGAGGGGTGTCAAATCAAAACGTGCTGTGATGCGCTGGTTGAGCTGCCTGAGCTCCGGCCGCGCCAGCATACTGGCCAGCTCTGGCTGACCGGTGAGAATGATCTGCAGCAGCTTTTTCTCGTCGGTTTCGAGGTTGGTGAGCAGTCGGATTTGCTCCAACACCTCGAAGCCCAAGTGTTGTGCCTCGTCAATCATCAATACCGTGCGGCGATCAGATTGGTGATTGCGTAGCAAGAATTGGTGCAACGCGTCAGTTAGCACCTTGAGGCTGTCCGTGCCACCCGGGTAGTCAATTTCAAATTCGTCACAGACAGTTGCGAGTAGCTCGATAGCGCTCAGCGCGGGGTTCAGCACTATCGCGATATCGGTATTGGGCGACAATTGCTCGAGCAGGCATCGGTTGAGCGTCGTCTTGCCGGTGCCTACCTCGCCTGTAAGCAGGATAAATCCACCGCCACTGCCTACGCCGTACAACAAGTGCGCAAGCGCGTCTCGATGGCGCGCACTCATGAATAGATAGCGGGGATTTACCGCAATCGAAAAGGGGGCCTCAGCGAGCCCGAAATACTGTTGATACATGTTGCTTGGTTTACTTCATTTAGCGTTGGTTGCGAGATGGCCTATTGGCACATAACATGCCAATACTTTTCCCGCGGGCCTTCCATTATGCGCACTGTTCAACAGACTGCACAGCGTATTGATTAAATGAATAACGAGACACAGTGACAGGCACTTGTCTCACCCAAACCTGAGCGCTAGCGTCGCGCTCCACCGTCATTAATTACTCAGGAGACACCACACATGGCCTTGCCATCCGCATTACAGAACCGATTGCCATTCCCCGTTGTAGGCGCTCCCCTCTTCATTATCTCTAACCCTGATTTGGTGATCGCTCAGTGTAAAGCGGGGGTTGTAGGATCGTTCCCCGCCCTTAATGCGCGCCCGGAACCCGTTCTCGAAGAGTGGCTGCAGCGGATTACCTCTGAACTGGCAGCCTATGACGAGGCCAATCCGGATGCACCGTCGGCGCCATTCGCCGTGAACCAGATCGTGCACGGCTCCAACGCGCGTCTGAAGCACGACATGGACATGTGTGTGAAGTACAAAGTGCCGATCGTCATCACCTCGCTGGGCGCCAAAGAGTGGGTAAATGAAATGGTGCACAGCTACGGAGGTATCGTACTCCATGACGTGATCAACAATCGATTTGCCAAGAAAGCCATCGAGAAGGGCGCCGACGGCTTAATTGCCGTTGCAGCCGGCGCAGGTGGCCATGCAGGCACGACCTCACCCATGGCACTGATTCAAGAAATTCGAGAGTGGTTCGACGGCCCACTGCTACTGTCTGGCTCTATCGCGACCGGCGACGCGGTGTTGGCTGCTCAGGCAATGGGGGCAGATCTTGCCTATATCGGGTCTGCTTTCATCGCCACAGAAGAAGCGGACGCAGAAGAGGCTTATAAGCAAGCTATCGTGGACTACGGCGCTGACGATATTGTGTATAGCAATCTGTTTACAGGCGTACACGGCAATTATCTCAAGCCATCGATCGAGGCCGCCGGGCTGGACCCCAACAACCTGCCCGAGAGCGACCCCAGTAAAATGGATTTTGGGTCAGGAGGTAATACCGATGCCAAAGCCTGGAAAAATATTTGGGGCTGTGGCCAAGGGATTGGCGCAGTAAAAGCACTGGACTCCACTGGGGACTTCGTGGCTAAACTGAAGGATCAATACCAGCAGGCTAAAGCCCGGATCAATGCCCTATGAGTGACCGCAACAGAATCCCTCGCAACGCCGACGATGACTACAGCAGAGAAATCGTCGAGCAGCGCCAGCAGTTCATTGAGCAGCAAACCGGCGCAGAGCTCGATCACACCAAGCAGTTCTCGTTCGACCCCCATGAGATGGAGAGCAATATCGAGAACTTCTGGGGTGTTGCCCAAATCCCGATCGGTGTCGCCGGCCCGCTTCTCGTAAACGGAGAACATGCTCAGGGCGAGTTTTATGTTCCGATGGCGACGGTTGAGGGCACGATGCTGGCCTCCTATAACCGAGGCATGAAGGTGATTCGCGAATGCGGCGGTGTTCTGACCACGGTTTCCGAGGAATCAATGCAGCGCTCGCCGGTGTTCATCTTCCGCAACGCCCGGCAGGCGAGAGACTTTCAGCTTTGGATCAAAGACAACTTTGAAGCCATCAAGGCTAAAGCCGAGACCTCCACCTCCGTCGGCAAACTGCATGATATCGAGAGCTACCACGCGCACAGCATGGTGTTCACGCGCTTCGATTACTCCACTGGCGATGCTGCCGGCCAGAATATGGTGTCCCGGGCAACTTTTATTGCCTGCGAGTGGATAAACGAGCAGCGTCCAGAGATGCTGCATTACATGCTCTCGGGCAACTTCGATACGGAGAAAAAGACTTCGTCGGTGAATCTGCTCAAGACCCGTGGCAAGCGCGTCACCGCAGAAATCACCGTGCCGCGCGAGATTTTAATGAAGCACCTGCGTGTCGCCCCGGAACAAATTGCTTACGGCCAGCAGATCTCCACGCTTTCGGCGATCCTGACCAACTCTTCAAACAACGCCAACCACCCTGCCAATGCACTGGCTGCATTGTATTTGGCTACCGGGCAGGATGTAGCCAACATTGGCGAATCCAATCAGTGCACGACCTATCAGCGCGCGACCAGCAAAGGCGATTTCTACTTCTCCATCACACTACCCGCCGTGATCATGGCGACCTACGGCGGCGGTACCGCACTGCCTACTCAGCGCGAATGCTTGCGAATGCTGGGTTGCGAGGGAAAAGGCAAAGCCCTAAAGCTATGCGAAATCGCAGCGGCGTTGGTTGTCGCCGGCGAACTATCGCTATCTGGCGCGGCGCGGGTCGATAAGAAGACGCGGACAAATGAGTGGGTCGATGCTCACGAGCGACTGGGTCGCAACCGCTGAAACCGCATCCATGGGCCCGATTAACCTTTTTCAATTTCTCCCTCGCAGCGTCCGCCAACTAGCAGTGCTCTGCTTAGCCGTGCTAGCGCCGCTCGTGATGGCAGAGCGCGGCTCACACATAACGCTTGACGAGCCGCTTCCGCAACCGACGTGGAAGCTGCCACTGATTGCGAATGGTGAGGGCACCGTGACGAACTCGACGTTTCTAGGCCGAGTGACCTATGTGGACTTCTGGGCCAGTTGGTGTGGGCCTTGCAGATTGTCTCTACCGGCCTTGAACCGACTGAGCAAAGAATTCGACGCCGCAGATTTCGGTGTGGTCGCGATCAGCGTCGACTACGTCGACGAAGATGCGCTCGACTTCCTGAAGCGTTATCCCGTCGATTACCCGGTTGCTATTGATACAACAGGTAATTCCGGACGTGACTTTGCGGTGGCGGGGATGCCGTCTGGCTACCTGATCGGCCGAGACGGTCTGATCAGACAAGTCCATGTCGGTTTTCGCAAGGGAGATGAGGCGCTCTTAAGAGAGCAAATTCAGGCGCTTATCGCTGACTCCTAAATCGCCGTCCCGGTAATGTTCACCTCCCGCTGACGCTATGGCTCATCCGTAGCACACGGCCTCTCGTAAAGTCGTCATGCAAGAACATGACATCCTTTATTACGACGGTAGTTGCCCATTGTGCATGCGGGAAATGTCCCACTTGGCGAAGCTCAAATCTGAACAACTGGTTTTGCAGGACATTCATGCGCTACCACCGGGCACTGAAGGGCCGGATAAAGAAACGCTGCTGCAAAACCTGCACTTGAAGCGGGGCTCTGAGTGGCTGGTCGGTCTCGACGCCAACGTGGCAGCGTGGCAATACACGCGCATCGGTATTTTCTGGCGCTGGCTGTCGTGGCCTTTGGTAAGGCCCCTCGCTAGCTGGTGCTACCGCCAGTGGGCCGCCCGACGCTACGCCAAGCGATACCCTACTGTATCCGATTCGAGCTCATCAGATTGACGTTGGCGTATCTCACCGCGCCTGATATTGCCGCTATGGCGCCGCAAGCGAGAGCGCTCCTAATCAACAGCCTACCCGGTTACAAATCGGCAATGCTCGTGGGGACTTGCGACGCAAAGGGCCAGACGAACCTCGCTATCGTAAGCTCTCACTTCCATCTGGGCTCAAATCCACCCCTACTGGCCATGATTCTGCGCCCCAGCACAGGCAACAGTGAGCGGCACACGCTGCACAACCTGCTGGAAACCCGATACTGGACGCTGAACGGGTTTTCGCTTGATGACGCCGCACAGGCTCACCAGACCTCGGCGCCCTACCCCAAAACCCAGTCGGAATTTGATGCCTGTGACTTCATGGCGGAGTGGCTGAATGAATTTGGCGCGCCCTTTGTCAAAGACGCACCGCTACAAGTTGGATGCCTACTTCGGGAGCATCACCCGCTGCAAATCAACGGGACGCACATGATCATTGGCGAAGTGCAGCATCTACAGTACCCCGAGGCGGCGCAGCGGGGCGATGGCAGCCTCTCGCTGAGCGACATGGGTTTGGTCACCGTGACTGGGCTCGATACCTACACGCAACCGGGTACGGGCGTGCGATTCGCACCCGCTGATACGACATCGGCGCCGCGGCGATTGTAAATCTCGTTTTCACTACAGACATTTATTAGGCCGTGTGCCCCCGGAGAACTCACCTCCTCGGCGCAACGCAAAAAGCAAAACCAACGCACACTTCAAGTAACATACGCCCATGCGACCAATCAAAATCGACTTTTATCGCCTGCTCTGCAGTTCCCTCATCGGCCTGGCCTTACTGGCTTCCACTCCGGTCTTTGCCAAAGCCGTGCCCGAGCGCGCAGATATAGATGCTGAGTTCAAGTGGGACCTTACCGGTATGTATACGGGCGCAACCGCATGGGAAGCAGATCGCGAACGATTCCTCGAAGCACTTCCAACGCTGTCGTCGCATCGGGGCAAGCTGGGTGAAAGTGGTGCGAACTTGCTAAAGGCCATTGAAAACATCCAGACCGTCGAGACCATTATCGCCAACCTGTATGTTTACGCCGGACTCAGGAGTTTTGAGGACACCCGCATCTCCGAAAATGCCGCACGCTTTTCGGAGGCGCAAGGGATGTATTCCCAGTACCAGCAAGCGCTGGCTTACTTCACACCGGAACTGCTGGCCATCCCCGATGAGACGCTGACTCAGTTCATGGCGCAGACGCCGGGGCTCGAAGTCTATGAGCACTACCTGAATGAAACCGCCCGCATGCGCCCTTATACGCTGTCTGAGGCAGAGGAGCGCTTATTGGCGATGGCGTCAGACCCCCTCGATAAATTTGACAGTGTCTTCACCGCGATCGACAGCTCTGATCTATCCTTTGGCACCATAATCGACGAATCAGGTGATGAGGTTGAGCTCACCAACAGTCGCTACGGGGCCTTCCTGCATTCTACTGATCGCGATGTCCGGGAAGCCGCCTGGAAAGGACTATTTGAGGGCTATGAAACACTCAATCACACCCTCGCCGCCAACTATGAGGGGCATGTGAAAAGCCGCGTATTTTTTGCGCGCGCCCGGGGGTTTGAGTCCCGATTAGAGCACGCCACCTACACCAACGCCATCCCGATCGAGGTTTTCAATAATCTCATCACAACGGCACGAGAAGGTAGCGCGCCACTGCAGCGCTATCTCAAGCTCAGAAAAAAAACTCTCGGTGTAGACCGGCTAGAAATCTGGGACATGTACGCACCCATCGTTCCCCCGACGATCAAAGACGTGAGTTTTGACGAGGCGAAGGAGATCGTAGCCGAGGCACTCACTCCACTTGGCGAGGAGTACATCGACGTCTACTGGAAAGGATTCGACGAGGGCTGGGTTGATGCCATGCCCAATCGCGGCAAACGCGGCGGCGCCTATAGCTGGGGTACATATACCTCCAAACCCTATCTCTCTATGAACTTCGAGGGCACGCTGAACAACGTGTCAACCCTCGCTCACGAATACGGGCACTCGATTCATAGCTACCTGACCCGCAACACCCAGCCCCAAGTCTATGGCGACTATCGCACCTTCATCGCCGAAATTGCCTCGATGACCAATGAGGCGATCCTGATGCAAAAAATGTTGGCTGAGGCCACCTCATCGGGTGAACGCGCCTACCTGCTGAGCTCTTACCTTGATGAATTCAGGGGCGGTTTTTATCGACAGGCCTCCTTTGCTGATTTTGAAGCGCGCGCCCATGCCAAGGTCGAGGCTGGCGAAGCGCTTACTGCAGAAGTGCTAAACACGATTTATGCCGATGTCTTCAATGACTACTACGGGAATGCGGTTCATGCCAACGACCTCAATCAGATTGAGTGGAGCCGGATCCCGCACTTTTTGCGCAGCGACAACTTCTACGTCTATCAGTACTCAACTTCGTTTGTTGCCGCTACGGCCTTGGCAAAGCAAATTCTCGAGGAAGGAGAGCCGGCTAGAGAGCGATTCTTGACCATGCTCAAGTCCGGGTCGAACGACTACCCCATTGAGCTCCTGAAAAAAGCCGGCATCGACATGACCTCACTCGAGCCCATCGAGGCGACGATCGAGGTATTTGATGAATTGGTGGATCAACTCGAGCAGGCGTTGGCTGAGATGGAGACGGTGGCAACGCGCAACGAGTTCTAGGCTAAAAAGGTGACAGCCGTTGCCCCCTCAAACAACGTGGCGTTATTGTTGGTATTAAGCACACCACCGAGCGCTACGGTGGCGTACCGGGCTCAAATCACTCAGTATTCTTGACAAAACAGCCAGATCTTGAGCGATCAGGAAAGCCTGTGATGACCAACCAGTTCGATATTGTGAGACAACAACGGGGCGCCATTTCCGCGGCACAGGCGGGCATCATCGTGGTGCTTTTGTTGGTCATCGCAGGCGGAGTGGTCTTACTGACCGGAATCTGGCCACCGGCAGAGGAACCCGCGCCAACTGTGACGGCCCCGCCACCGGCACCTCCGCCCGCGCCGATCGTGACCGAAATTGAGGAACCCGCACCACCCCCTCCACCCCCACCCCCCGAGGTAGTCAGGGAACCTTTGCCGCGACTTGAGGAGAGCGATGATGCGGTCCGGGACGCCGTGGGTGACATCCCGTTGGGCACCACCGGGCAGCAATATCTGATACCTGGCAACATCATCGAGCGCAGCGCCAGCCTCATCTACCTAATGGCACAGGGCGACGTCCCTTATAAGCTCCTTCCCGTTTCTCGGCCGAAAGCCGCGTTCCCCATCAGCGACGACGGCACGCAAGTGGTCACTGACCCCGCCGGCTTTGAGCGCTATGACGCTATGATCCAATGGCTACAGGGCCTTGACCTTGAAGCACTCCTGTCATCACTTGAGTGGTTCATACCGCTGTTCAGAGAGGCCTGGTCTTACTACGGCGAAGATCCCGCAGCATTCGACATGGCGGTAGTGACGATGCTGGACTTGGTGATCGCGACGCCTGAGATAAACCTCAGCGAGGCACGACTTATTCGCCAGGAAGCCGTTTGGATCTTCGAAGATCCCGCCATTGAAGGACTCTCGCCGATCCAAAAGCAGGTGCTGCGTATGGGTCCGGCGAACGCTGAAATCGTCAAGGCCAAGGCCGTCGAAGCACGGGGCTTGTGGCTCGATCAGCTATCAGAGTCGATTTAACGTTTACTCCGAGTCTTCCGCGGATCGCTCGCCCTGATCATCTTCATGTACGAGTCTTTGACTGATCTCTGCGCCGAATCCACGATACTGCATGAACCTGAGCCGCCGTCCCCGTTCACGCTGGCGCGCGTCCCAGTCGCCCTCAATCGGCGCACCGCCGTACTTCTTTTGATAGACCGCAGTGGCTTCCGCCTCCCAATCCACTGCTGAATCGAAGGCCTCCTCCATAGTGTCGCTGACTAAGTGCTCAACACGCTGCTGGCGGAGATCATTGCGAATACGGCCCGGCCCATAGCCTCGTCCCGCCAGCTGCCGCACTCTTGAGGCGACAAAGCGCTCGTCGCTGAGCAGGCCCTCATCAATGAGGTGCTGAATCACTTTCTCGACGAGCGCCGGGTCGCAATCTCGCTTTCTGAAACGCTTCGTCAGCTTGGTTTTGAGCTCAGATGATCCGTGTTCCCGCCTCGCCAGCAAATCCATCCCAGCGAGCCTTAGCTCGCCGGGAGTCACTGGACTTTTTTTGGTGTAATCCTCCACAGAGGCTGATGCGCGTGCCCTTATGACGACTCGGCGACTTCTCCGATATCGGGCCTGTCTGAGGCCTCTTGGGATGCTTCAGCGACCTCAGTTTCCACCGCGGCCAGCGGGAGGCCCATCATTTGATGCCGGATTTGATCCTCTATCTCTTTGGCAACCGTCGCATTTTCCTCGAGAAATCTGGAGGCATTCGCCTTGCCCTGGCCGATCTTGTCGCCCTTGTAGGCGTACCAGGCACCAGATTTATCGATGAGGTTTAGCTTCACACCCCAATCGATCACCTCACCCATGTGGTAAATGCCGCCACCGTACATAATCTGGAACTCTGCCTGACGGAATGGCGGCGAGACTTTGTTTTTCACCACCTTGACTCGGGTTTCGTTACCGACCACTTCATCGCCTTCCTTCACAGCGCCAATGCGTCGGATATCCAGTCTCACCGAAGAGTAGAACTTAAGCGCGTTACCGCCGGTGGTGGTTTCTGGGCTACCGAACATGACGCCGATCTTCATGCGAATCTGGTTGATAAAGATCACCAGACAGTTGGTCTGCTTGATGGCGCCGGTGAGCTTGCGCATCGCCTGACTGAGGAGTCGCGCTTGAAGACCCACGTGGGAATCACCCATTTCGCCTTCAATCTCTGCCTTGGGGGTGAGCGCCGCCACGGAATCCACAACCAGCACATCAACAGCACCAGACCGGACCAGCATTTCAGCAACTTCCAGCGCCTGCTCACCGGTATCCGGCTGGGAGACGATCAGGTCGTCGACCTGCACGCCCAGCTTGTCGGCGTACTGGGGGTCCAAAGCGTGCTCCGCATCGATAAACGCCGCAGTGCCCCCCACCTTTTGCGCCTCTGCGATCACCTGCAGGGTCAGCGTCGTTTTACCCGATGATTCCGGACCGTAAATCTCTACAATCCGGCCCTTGGGCAAGCCACCAATACCCAGTGCAATATCCAGACCCAGTGAGCCGGTAGAGATTGAGGGTATAGCTACCCGCTCCTGGTCACCCATGCGCATGACCGTACCCTTGCCAAACTGGCGCTCAATTTGTGACAGCGCCGCATCCAGTGCTTTTTGCTTGTTCGGATCCATGTCCTGCTCCCTTTGTTTTGCTCAGTCTGCTAGGGCTGGCCTTTCGGCTGCGCCCCGAAGAACCATGCTATGTCGCGCTCAGCCCATCTAACTGGGTTTTCGCGCCCGAAATACCCGCTCTCGAAAATACTGTATATATATTCAGCTTTTTCGCCAGCGATTGCAATCCAGTTTAGCCATCAATTTCAGCAAAAATAGTGTCGTACAAAGCAACATGTCGCCCAAAGCGACAGTGCTGACGGTCTGCGCGAATCCGAGCTAGAGAAAGGCATCCCCTCCATTGGGGCTTAAACACTGGCCTCTGAAGTGCCCCGCCGCGTCACTCGACAGGAATAGATAGGCCCCCACAATGTCCTCAACCCCCGCAATACGGCCCGCGGGGATGTTTTGGCGGATGCCTTCCAATATATCGTCGGGCACGTCCGCCAAAATCGGAGTCATGGTCGCGCCCGGCGCCACACAATTAACGGTAATCGGGCGGTCACCAATCTCCAGTGCGAGGCTGCGTGTGAAGGAAAGAATCGCGCCTTTCGCCGCGGTGTAGTGAGAGAAACCTGGCGCGCCGATGTAAGCGAGCTGCGAGGCCGTATTGATAATGCGACCGCTATTTTGCGCATACATCATCTTTAATGCAGAACGTGTGCAGAGAAATGTGCCGCGCAGGTGCACACCCATCAACCGGTCGAAGTCCTCGACCTCAAGCGACTCAACCGGGCTGGAATGCGCGATTCCCGCGTTATTCACGAGAATATCCAGTGGATCGGAATCCAGAGACGAGAACATCGCCAACACATCAGACTCGCTACTAACATCGGCCTGTATCGCCTGAGCCGCACCACCCGCCTCGGCAATGCTCCTTACCACGGCTCCCGCGGTGTCTGACGTGGCCTCATCCGGGTGGTTGACCCAGACCGTCGCGCCATTGGCGGCCAAGGCGCTTGCCACAGCCGCACCAATACCCGAGCTAGCACCGGTCACCAGTGCCGTCTTGCCGCTGAGATTCACGCTCATAGAGTTGCTGACCATTATCTGCTCTCCCTCAGGCTTTGGCTGCCATTACTAGCGAACCCTCTCCATGCGCTGCTTTACGCGCAAGGTATTGGGGTACTGGGGCGACGACACTAATGACGCGTCGCACTTAAAAGCTTTACCAGGTCACCCCACCGGCCAAGGTGCCGGCAGCCAGCACCAAGCGGGACCACTCGATCGTGCCCCAAATGCCACAGCGCGCGTAGGGGTCGCCATCCAACCAGGCTTTGGCCTGCTCGAGGTCATCGGTGCGGTATACCAGCATGCTACCGACGATCTTTTCGCCCGCGGGGTCCTTGAGGGGACCGGCCATGGCAATGTGGTCCACGATTGCCTCGATGTGCGCCAAATGCCCCGCCATATGCTCCTCACGCAGGCCGTCGACGTCATCACCGTCACGATCAGTGCATTTGACCAGCCAAAGATTCTCCCGGGCCATGTCCCTCTCCTGTCTTGATTAAATTTGAATGCCCGCGCTCGTAGCGCTCAACTCTCACCATAACCAGCTTTCCAGCGTCGAGCCAGTAGCCCAGACCCCATCACAGCGGACCTGAAATGTCCGTACCAATCTTCCTTCCAAGCCTTTATTATTTTCCCCACAAGAAAAAAGGAGAGGCCGCAATGATTTTGGATATGGGGAATCGCCTCGGCGCCGGGGCTGTCGTTTTGGCACTGGCAGTCTTAGTAGGTTGCCAAGCTGAAGAAGAAACCACCTCCGCCGCGGCGGATGCCTCGGCTGAAGCCGAGCCGGCCACGCTGGGTTCAATGGACGAGCAGTACGCCTGGGTGGGCGATCTGGGTGACCGGGACGCGCTGCCCGGCAAACCGCTTTACATCGAGCACTGTGCGGGGTGTCACGAGGCTCAGGTTTACAAAGCACCCCACACCACCTGGCTGGAACTCATGTCTCCGCAGGTGCTGTATCGGTCGATCACCGAGGGCATCATGCAGTCTCAGGCTGCGCATATCTCTGACGGGGACAAGCAGCACATCGTCGAGTACATCACGCAGATGCGGCTCGGTGATCCTGCTGCCGGTCCTGAAGTGGCCTGGTGTGACGCTTCGGCAAGTCTCTTTACCTCGCTCGAGGAACGTCAGCTGACAGGATGGGGCCACGATACCCGACGCTACGTGTCATCTGAGGCCGCTGGCTTCGACCGGTCGCAAATTGGTGATCTTGAGTTGAAGTGGAGCTTCGGCTTCCCGGCCTCTACCCGCGCTCGATCGCAACCGACCATCGCCATGGGTGCCGTGTTTGTCGGCAGTCAGGACGGCACTGTCTACGCCTTTGATCTGGAGACCGGCTGTGTCCGCTGGACCTATGCCGCTCGTGCCGAAGTGCGCACCGGTATTACTCTAGGCAAACGCGGGCCAGATGGCGCCGCCACCGCCTATTTCGGCGACATCATTGCCAACCTTTACGCCGTCGACGCAACCACCGGCGAGCTAGTCTGGCAGACCAGTCCCGATGAGCACCACAGCGCGACTCTCACAGGCACTCCCGCGTATGCGGCGGGCAAGCTTTATGTGCCAGTATCATCGCTCGAGGTGGTCACGGCAGCCAACCCGGAATATGCCTGCTGCACCTTCCGCGGCCACGTCATGGCGGTCGATGGCGCCGACGGCAGCGTGATCTGGGACAGTTACGCCATCCCCAACCCACCCGCCTCAGTGGGCACCACTACCGTGGGCACAGATATGCTGGGCCCATCTGGCGCGCCGGTCTGGACCAGCCCCACCGTCGACGTCGACAAAAACCTTTTGATTTTCGGCACCGGTGAGAATTACTCCTCACCCGCTGATACAAACAGCGACGCCGTGATCGCCGTCGCACTCGATACCGGAGAACGCCTGTGGTCCCGACAAACCTTCCCGGGTGACGCCTGGAACGTTGCCTGCATGATGGCCGACAACCCCAACTGCCCGGAGGAGGATGGCCCCGACTATGATCAAGCCTCAAGCCCCCTGCTGGTTGATATTGGCGAGGGCAATACGGTAGTTGTTGCCGGCCAAAAAGATGGCCGCGTATTCGCGCTCGACTGGGAGACAGGCCAGAACAAATTGTGGGAAGTCAAACTGGGCCGCGGCAGCATTCAGGGCGGCGTGCACTTTGGCATGGCCGCTGATGGCACAACGGTCTACGTGCCCATCAATGACATGAACGACACACGCAATGGCGAATGGCTGGATCCCGAACTCGCGCGCCCCGGTGTCTCAGCGGTCAACGCTGTGACCGGCGAAGTGTTATGGAGCCACGTACAGGAGAACGTCTGCGGCGAGGGTCGACCGTTCTGCGACCCCGGGGTCTCGGCCGCCATCACGGCCACCGATGGCGCGGTCATTGCAGGTCACCTCGATGGGATTATCCGCATCTATGACCGGGACAGCGGCGAGATCATCTGGTCTTACAACACCACCACACCGGTGACCGGCACTAACGGTGTCATCGCGCAAGGTGGCGGTATGAGCGGGTCCGGGCCAGCGCTGGGCGCAGGCCATATGGTGATCAATTCAGGATACGGGCTCTATAACCATGAAGCGGGCAATGCCCTGCTCGTGTTTGCACCCAAAGCGACGGGTTCCGTCAGCGCGCGTTAGCGCTCGTAGTCCAGCGCGAGCACCTCACAGTGCTCGCGCAATATCGCCCCGACAGCTTGATGATCGGGGTGATTCAGATACGCCGGCAAATCGTCGGCCCTCTCCAATGTGACCAGCACGCCATGGGTCGCACCATTGGCGCGGTCCGTGACGTTTTGCCCAGCCGAAATCGCGAGAACACCCGGGATATGAGTCAGCGCGCGAATCGACGCCAGAATCTCTTCCATTTTGTCATCACATACCCCCGCTTTAGGGGTCAGCCACACCATGTGCTCCAGCGCCATCGCAACCTCAGACCAGATTAAAACCCTGACTCGACAGCGGGAACCGACGCACGCGCCGCCCTGTCGCGTTGAATAAGGCATTGGCGACGGCCGGTGCAATCGGTGTTGTCGCCTGCTCGCCGATCCCGGTAGGGGGCTCATCGCTGGGCAGGATATGCACCTCCACCTTCGGCATCTGTGGCAGACGCATCACCGGATAGTCATGGAAGTTACTCTGCTGCACTTCGCCATTGACGATGTCGATGTTGCCGAAGGCCACCCCTCCCAGTCCGTAGGCCAGGCCGCCTTCTACCTGCCCCTCGATGCCGAGCGGATTCACTGCGAAACCACAATCCACCACGCAGACAACGCGATCGACGGTGAAATCACCATTCTCGGCAACCGTCACCTCGACCGCCTGAGCAACCGGTGAAATGTTATAGATCCGCGATGCTACACCGCGTCCGCGACCCGGTGCCAGCGGCGTGTCCCAATCACATTTTTGTTTCAATACGCGCAATACACGGTTCATGCGCGCGTGATCCTTGGTCAGACGCAACCGGAGCTCCATGGGGTCGATGCCCCCTTTATGAGCCAACTCATCCAGGAAGCACTCGTAGGCAATACCCGTGTGGGTGTGGCCAACCGATCGCCACTCCTGGGGGACGATGCCCTTCTTGGGCGCGTTGTGGCTCTCAACTCGGTGATTCGGAATTTGATAGGACGTCCCGTAGGGGAACACCCCAAAAGGCTCCTGCAGACAACCATCCAGCGAATAGATGTCTATACCACGCACCATATAAGTGGGGTCGTGCTTCGTGCCCTGCATGAGCGACTGACCCACTGCCACCTGATGCCAGGCCTCCGGCATACCGGTCTCGTCCACGCTACCGCGGAGCTTGTGCACGAACAGTGGCCGATAATGGCCGCTGCGGATGTCCTCTTCCCGCGACCAAATGATCTGCACCGGTACCGACTCACCCATAGCCGCCTCTACCGCCTCAACGGTGTAATCCGCGGTTTTACTCGAGCGGCGCCCGAAGCTGCCGCCCATGAGCGGTCGGTGGATAGTGACGTTCTGCTGGGGGATTCCCAGAAACCGCGAAATCACTTCCTGGTCGTTGGACTGGTACTGGGTACCACTCCAGATCGTGCAGGTGTCGCCCTCAACTTGCGCGATGCAATTCATGGGCTCCAAAGTGGCATGTGCCAGCAGCGGCATCTCGTATGTGGCCTCAACCACGCTTCCGCTCGTCTCCGCTGCGTCGAGCGCACCGATGGCATCGCCGATATCCTCCGCCAGCAAACCGGGTGTATCGGCCAAGGCACGATAATCTGTGAAGAACTGTTCACTGGAGACCCCGTCGTTCACACCGCGGTCCCATTCGATCTTGAGTTTGGCTCTTGCCTTCTGCGCGCGCCAGTAACTGTTCGCCAACACCACCACACCGGCCCTGATCGCTTTCACTTTGGCTACGCCCGGCATGGCCAGGGCTTCCGTGGCATCGAAATCGACTACTGACCCGCCGTGGACCGGAGGCCGAGCGATCGCGCCATAAAGCATCCCTGGCAGCTTGATATCGATACCGAACTCCGCGGTGCCATCGACCTTGCCAGCCCCTTCATAGCGCCGGGTGGGCTTACCCAGAATCTTGAATTCGCTGGGGTCCTTAAGTGTCACCGTCTCGGGGGGCTGGATGTCGAGCCGATGAATCGCTTCCAGTAACTCACCGTAGGTGCCACTTCGGCCAGTGCCTGCATGCGTCACTGTCCCGCCCTCGGTTGTGAGCTCAACTACTGGCACCTGCCAATCTTTCGAAGCGGCCTCGAGCAGCATAGCCCGCGCCTTGGCACCGGCCGTGCGCATCGGCATGAAGGTGCTACCCGTGGTGACGGATCCCGCTGTCAGATACTCGCGGAACAATGGCGAGTAGTACTCGGGCGTCGTTGGCGCAGCCTCGAGCGCAATACTGCGGTAATCGACGTCAAGTTCCTCCGCCAACATCATGCTCATGACCGTGTAAGCGCCGTTACCAAACTCTGAATTGTTTGCCAGCATCGTAATGACGTTGTTAGGGTCGATGCGGACAAAGCTGTTCATCATGGCACCGGTGCCACCCGCATAAGCTTTGCGAGAGAGTCCTACTGGGCACTGCGCGGCGAAAAGTAGCGCACCGCTGCTCTGCACAAATCGTCTGCGACTCAGCGAGCGGGGTGTCAGTGTCTCGCTCATGCGCTTTGCTCCTCTGCCATCAATGCAGCGGCCAAGTGCACCGCTTTGCGGATACGGGGGTAGGTACCGCAACGGCAGATATTGCCCGCCATCGCAGTATCGATCTCGGCGTCGCTGGGGTCCGGGTTTTGAGCCAGCAGTGCCGTGGCCGCCATGATCTGCCCTGATTGACAATATCCGCATTGGGCTACGTCGGTTTCCAACCAGGCTTGCTGCACCGGTGACAAGCCTGCCTCAGTTGCCTGCCCTTCAATGGTTTGAATGCTCTTATTCGCGACCGCCGACACTGGCGTCACGCAGGATCGAATCGCGCTACCGTCCATATGCACCGTGCAAGCGCCGCATTGCGCAATACCGCATCCATACTTGGTGCCCACAAGACCCAATTCGTCGCGCAACACCCACAGCAAGGGGGTGTCGGCTTCGCTGGTGATCTCGACCTCATGACCGTTCACTTCCAGTTTCATGACTTCTCCTTGGGTAATGCACCTGTGCGGACAATATGACACCGCAGACGCGTTAGATAAAGGGTTACGGCTGAATGGCGCTTTGCAACAACATCACCCGACAGTTCACGGGATTCGGCGTGGTTGACTGGTTGGTGAGCACGCTGCGAAGTGTGTACACTTTTTTCAGTATTGCATACACTAGGGCCGCAGAGATCTGGCGCCACAGTGCCAGAGCACGCCATGTTGAGGGGGAGCCACCATGGAAATTCACCGCGTCAGCGCTTATCACGAAGTCGAACATGCACTGAGGATCACCGACCTCAAACAATCGCTCTATGACGAAGGCAAGATCCTGATGGACAAGGTGCTGGTGACCCTGCATGGCGACGAACACCGACAGCGTCGCTCAATCGAAAGCCAGCTGTTCCGCAAGAACTTTTTTAGGGTCTATGAGAATGAGGTATTCCCCAGTTTGCTCAGCGAAACACTGGACCAATTCCTCACCGAAGCGTCGCTAGACCTGAAGGAGCTGGGTTACCGCATCATGGTTCACCTCTCACTGTCCTTCGCGGGTATAGACCGCATTGATGGCACCGTCGAGGAAGCTGACGCCCAGCACCGGCTGCTGATTCAACTGGGTCAAGCCGCGACCATCGGCCAGTTCAAGGGTGACAGGGAACCCATCTTTCAGGAAATCCGCGAGGCGATTGACGAATTCCGTGAACGGTTCTTTCTGCCCTCTCGCGCTCGGCGCCTGGCGCTGCTGGAGCAATACCGTGCCGGCACCCTGAGCGAAGAGGACTTGCCGAGAGACATTCTCACCATCCTACTGATGCATGATGCCGAGCTGTCCATGCCTGACGAGCTGATGGTGAGAGAAGTCGCTTTCTTCTATCTGGCGGCATCCCATACCTCTGTGCACACGCTGGTCCACGCGACCAACGAACTCTTAAACTGGTGCGAACGACAGGGCCAGACACCGGCTGAAGTCGTTGCGGATGCATACCAGCTACAGCGTTTCGTTCTGGAGAGCATGCGACTTCACCCCTCCAGTCCCGAGGCCTGGCGCCGCGCGGAAGCCGAGATCACCCTCGCCGACGGGCGCGTGGTGCCAGAGGGCGACAAAGTCGTCGTCGACCTGCAGACCGCTAACCGCGATACCGGTGTGTTTGGTGAAGATGCGGCCGAATTTAATCCATTGCGCGCCGTTCAGGGGCGCATCAGCCCCGCAGGCATGTCCTTTGGTGGCGGCATGCATGTCTGCCTCGGTATGAACCTCGTCGCCGGCACCGTGCTGAGAGATGGAGAGGCACCCAAACCGGATAACCACCAATTCGGCACGATCACGTTGATCATTAAGGAGCTGATTGAGCGCGGCATGCGGCCCAACCCTGACCAGGCGCCGCAAAAAATCGAAGCCTCAGAGCGCGACGTCTGGGCCATCTATCCGGTGCTTTTCTGATCCAATGAATGCGCCCGCCCGCGTCAGCGGTTACCACAATGCCCATCAAGCACTATGCGACCGGCGCCTTGTCCAGTCCATGTACAGTGAGTGCGATGTGCTGATGGAGCGTGTTTTGCTAACGCTGCACGGCGAGGCCCATACCTGCCGTCGTGCCATCGAGTGGAAGCTGTTCCGCAGGGACTTCGCGCGCTACTACGAGCGCGAGGTCTACCCCGCCACACTGAAGCGAACCTTGACGCCCTACCTCACTCGCGGGCACCTCGACCTCCCCGAATTTGGTTTCCGGGTCAACATCAACCTCAGTGCGGATATTGCCGGCATCGACCGACCCGATGGCTCCGAGGCTGAGACCGACGCTCTGGTGGCTTTGACGCGCAAATTCAGTGAGGGGGCCACGCTCTTTCATTCCACCCGCGACAAAGACGCCGTACGCCAGGAAGTGGCGGCGGCGCTCAAGCAATTCAATGAGCAATTTCTGGTCCCCTCCAGGTCCCGTCGCGAAGCGCTACTGCAACAACTCGATGAAGGCAGCCTGACTGAGGACGCAGTACCCAGAGACATCCTCACTGTGCTCCTCGCCAATCGCGCCGACCAGGATCTCGATGACGACATGATCCTGCGCGAGGTCGCTTTCTTCATGCAGGCGGGCTCGCACAGTTCAGCCAATGCGCTGACTCACAGCTTTCATGAAATTCATGAGTGGTGCCGACGTCATCCAGAGGACCGCGCCCGACTCCTGACCGATGATCATTTTCTCCAGCGCTGTGTTCATGAGAGCTTGCGGTTGCATCCGGCCAGCCCGGTCGCTTGGCGCATTGCGAACGAAGCCTTTTCTCTGCCCAACGGTACCGATGTTGTCGTGGGTGACAGCGTGGTGATTGATCTGATGTCAGCCAATCTGGAGGCAGCGCTGTTTGGTGTGGATGCCGAGCAGTTCAATCCTCATCGAAGGGTGGCAGAGCGCATACCGCCATTTGGTCTGAGTTTCGGTATCGGTATTCACACCTGTTTTGGGCGCGACATTGCCGGCGGCCTGGGCGATGCCAAAGCTGAAGGTGAGGCGCCCCACCTCGGCACGCTGACCAATTTATTGAAAAACCTCATGCAGCACGACGCCCGGCCGGATCCCGCCAATCCGGCAGTCGCGGACGCGAATACCGAACGACCCAATTGGGGTAGCTACCCGTTAATCATTGATCAAGGGCCCGTCAACACCGGAGCTGCGGCATGACCGATCGTGACCTGACACAGGCCGACACCGTGCGCCTCGCCATTGAACGCGAGATTTTCGGCGGTCAACTGGCGCCGGGGGACGCCCTCGAAGAGGGTCGCCTAGCCAGTCGATTCGGCGTGTCACGAACCCCGGTCAGAGAGGCCATCACTCAGCTTGCGCAAGCCGGGCTGATTACCAAGCGCGCGCACAAGCGCGCGGTTGTCGCCCAGCTGGATCCCGGCACCATGTTGGAGCTATTTGAGGCGCTGGCTGAACTTGAAGGCGCCGCCGTTTACCTAAGCACTGCCCGCATGTCCGACCCTGAAAAGAGCGAACTCCGGGATATCCACGAGGCCGCCGCCGAGAACCTGCGTAGTGACGGTGATCCCAATGAATACGCTGATCTCGGCTTTGCCTTCCACCAGCGAATTGTGCGCGGCTGTCACAATACGGCGTTGATCGACACCACCGAGTGGCTCGCATTGCGCGTGCTCCCCTACCGTCGCTTTCAGGTAGTTGCGCCGGGCCGGTTACAGAGAAACCAGGCCGATCACGACGCCATTATTTCCGCTATCTTTGCAGGCGACGCGGAAGCCGCCCGCGAGGAAATCCGCCGGCACACGCTCGAGCAAGGGGATGCATTGATGCGCTTTATTGCGCTCAATAAAACCTCCCACGCCGACTTCCATCCGAACGGGCTCATCAAGGAGCAGCCACTATGAGTGACGCTTACACCCTGATTCAGAACGGACTCATCATCGATGGGACAGGGGCCGACCCCTTTACCGGCGATGTGCTAATCAGTGGCCAACGCATTGTCGCAGTGGGCACCGATGCGGGCGCCAGCTGCCCCGCCGGCGCGAAGGTCGAAAAAATCGACGCATCCGGGTGCCGCGTGATGCCCGGCATGATCGACAGCCACTGTCACATCAGTTTTGATCACCCCAACAGCAACGACGAGCTTTTCTTTCACCGCCGCTATGGCCTTGCTGCGCTAGTTGCAGGGGTCAATGCTCAAAAAGTGCTGCGGGCTGGCTTCACAGGCTTCTTTGATGCCGATTGCGTATTTGATGTCGGGGTAGACCTCCGCGATGCAATCGAGGGCGGCGTCATTGAAGGGCCGAGAATGACGACCGGCGGCAATGTTCTGATCAATTGCGTGGGCGGCACGGCGGCGCGGCTGCTGCCTGACGAGGGCACTCGGGGCTATGCGCGAATTGTGCACACGCCCGATGAAATTGTTAAAGAGATCCACAAGCAGATCAAAATGGGGGTGGACTGGATCAAGGTACACGTCAGTGGCCTGCCGATTCGACCCGGCAAGGTGGGGGGCGAAATCTCCACCTGGACGCTGGACGAGTTGAAGCTCGTCTGTGACACCGCGCATCAATTTGGCATCCCGGTGGTCGGACACTGTCGCAACGCCACCAGCACGCGAGATGCCGCCATCGCAGGCTTCGACATGATCCTGCACGCAACCTATATGGATGATGAAGCACTGAAAGCTGTTATCGACCGCAAAGTGCCGCTGGTACCCACATTCACCTTTCAAGCCAACTTGGCAGACTTTGGTGCCGCAATCGGCTCCGATGAGAACCTGCGAGAGGTCTTTCGCGCCGAAATCACCGAAAGCGTTGGCACATTGCGGGCTGCCTTTGAAGCGGGCGTGCCGCTCGCGACCGGCAGCGAGAGCGGCTTCAGTCTGACGCCTTACGGTGACTGGCACTACCGCGAGCTTCAGGTTTTTGTCGAAGACCTGGGTATGACGCCCTTGCAGGCGATTAACAGCGCCACCGAACAAGGCGCCCGGGCGCTCAAGCTGGAAGGCGAGCTGGGCTGCATCAAACCCGATTATCTTGCCGACATCCTGATTTTTGATGGTGAGCCCGAGACGCACATTACCCAGCTCGGAGACGCCGACCGGTTCCGCCACATCATCAAAGACGGCCGCTTGATCGACGCCAGCACCCCTCTGCCCAAGGAATGGCAATTGCCCGGCTGGCGGGTGAGCGAATATTCGGAGCGCATTCTGACTAAGGAACTGGTTCAGTCCATGGGACTCAATCCTTAGCCAATGACGCAATGGGTCAGTGAATTGAGTATTGCATTCCCTGGAGCGGTGGCTTGAACCCGGAAACAATAACCACCCACCTCTACTATCAAAAAGCATAAGCAATGAGGTCAAGATGAGAACAGCCGTGATTACCGGTGGGGCCGCCGGACTGGGCGCAGACGTTGCGCGCCGACTGAGTGAGGCCGGATATCGGATTGGCATTTTTGATTTGGGCGCCGAGCGCGTGGCGCAGACTGCATCGGAGATCGATAACGCGGTCGGTATCGAGGCCGATGTTACTTCCCCGGAACAAATCGCAGCCGCTTTCGAGGCCTTCGGCGAAACACCCGATCTGCTTGTGAACAACGCCGGGATTGTGCGCTTTGGCGCTATGGAAGAGCAGTCAGCGCAAGACTACGTAGACGTGGTCAATGTGAATCTGCTGGGGAGCTGCTTCTGTGCCCGGGAGATCGCGCCGGCCATGATAGAGAGAGGCTCAGGCCATATCATCAACTTTACGTCTATCAATGGCATTCACCCGGCCCCCGGAGTCGGGCTCTACGGTCCGACCAAGGCTGCCATGGCGAATATGACGCAGGCCATGGCCATCGAATGGGGCCCGAAAGGGATCCGCGTGAACGCTATCGCGCCCGGCATGATCGACGCAGGCATGTCCAAACCAATCTTTGAAAATCCAAAAGTGCGGGCAGTAAGGGGTGGCGGAGTGCCACTACGGGCTTTGGGTGAGGCTGCCGACATTGCGGAAGCCGTACTCTTTCTCGACTCCGAAGGCGCAAAATACATCTCCGGCCATGAACTGGTGGTGGATGGCGGCGTCTCCACCAGCGTTATGGCGCACCTCCCCCGCGAATGACAGCTGCTCGACAAAACCTGATCCTCGTTGGCGGCATCTTCCACGACTTTCACGCATCAGCCGAAGCGCTTGCAGCGGTATTGGCGCCGCTGGGCATCGAATCTCGCATCGAGGCCGACATCGATGCCGGCATCGCCAGCCTCGCTGACAACCCGGTCGACCTGCTGACCATCAATGCGCTGCGCTGGGAAATGATGGGTGAAAAATATGACCCCTATCGCGAGATAGAGGCCTACTCGCCTCCAAGCCAAACCCGAATCGGTATTGAGGCACACCTGCAGGCAGGGGGCGCATTGCTGGGCCTTCATACCGCGAGTATTTGCTTCTCTGACTGGCCAGAATGGGCCTCGCTGCTGGGCGGCCGCTGGGCTTGGGGCACCAGCTGGCACCCGCAACCTGAGACCGTGACTGTCGTTCCAGAAAAAGATAACGCGTTGGCAGATTTGCCCCCCTTTGAAGTCCACGATGAGCTGTACACCGATTTGTTGCTCGAATCAGACACCCAAGTACTGGCCCATGGCCACAGTGCCGCCATGCCGACATCACAGCCTATCGTATGGTCACGCACGGTGGGCGCTGGCCGGGTGATCTACGACGCGCTGGGCCACGACAGTGATTCTCTGCACCACCCCTCTCATGCTCAGCTACTCCGTGAAACGGTGAGCTGGGCACTCGATAAGGCTGGTGTGCAATGAAATCTCTCGAGGGCATGTCGATATTGGTCACCGGCGGCGGCTCGGGTATCGGATTGGGTACAGCGCGTTACTGCATTGAGCGCGGCGCAAGGGTCACGATCTGCGGTCGGCGGGAGGGTAAGATTCAGGCGGCGGCCGCGGAATTGGGTGACGCTTGTTGCGGCGTCGCAGCCGACATTACTCAGGCGGCAGAACGTCAAAAGCTGTTTGAGGCAGCCCTCGATCACGGTGGGCAACTCGATGCATTGATCAACAACGCGGGCAACATGTATCGGGGCGCCATCACTGAACTCGATGAAACCGCCTTAGTAGAGGTGTTTCACACCAATGTAATCGCAGCCATGATGCTGACTGGACTCTGCACGCCCAGCCTCGCGCAGCAACAAGGTGCCGTGGTATTCGTCGGTTCCATCCACACCCGTCGCGCGTTCCCCGGCGCCTCACCCTACGCCGCAACCAAAGCGGCCGTACAAGGCCTGACCCGCGTGCTCGCCGCCGAGCTTGGCGAGCAGAAGATTCGCGTAAACTGCCTGCTACCCGGCGCGGTGTTTACGGAAATCAACCAGCGCGCCGGCCTAATGGACGACGAGACGGCGTTGCAAAGGCTGGAGGGAATGTCAGACTTGCACGCCCTGGGCCGGATCGGCACCACAGCGGAAATTGCAGAAGCCATGGCTTACCTGATCTGCGCCGAATGGGTCACCGGCGCCATGATTGATATCGATGGAGGACTGGGTCTGGGCATCACCGCAGACCCTGCCATTAACAAGCGGAAGGAGAGCAGCCAAGATGAGTGAACTCATCAGCGTACATGTCACCACTCGAGAGGGAGAGCAGCGAACCGTCACACAGGGCGCAGGTCAGCAGACGCTGATGCAGGTGCTCTACGACGAGGACATCGGTGTCGAAGCCATTTGCGGTGGCTGCACCTCCTGCGCCACCTGCCATGTCCTTATTGAACCCGAGTGGATGGGCAAATTACCCGAGCGGGATCAGGCCGAGCTGATGTTGCTGCAATACGCCGACCACTACGACCCAGAGCGCTCACGCCTCAGCTGTCAACTTCAGCTGGGCCCGGAGCTAGATGGCATACCCCTCACCATCGCACCAGAAGAATAGACGTTAGATTGTGACGGCTTTAACACCGACCCCAGGAGCCTACTTGTGACGGATCGCGCGGCACTCGCCAACGCCCAATCCATCGACATACATGCCCACGCGGTCCTCGCAGACTCGATGGGTACCGCCGGGCGACACGGACCGGAGATTGGCTACACCGAATCAGGTGCACCCTGGTTCCGGGTCGGCGATTATCGTCTCGATGGCGTCCGCTACGAAGGTAGCCCATTTATGGAAGCCGAGGTCCGACTGGCCAATATGGATACAGCGGGCATCGATTTTCAGGTCCTCTCTCCCAACCCCTTGACCTATTTCCACCATATCGGCGCGAGCGACGCCGTCAGGTTTTGCGAGCAACATAACAATGCGCTGGCCGAGATCGTGCTTGCGCACCCCACGCGACTGGCTGGCTTCGCGGCGTTACCCATGCAGGATGTCGGAGCAGCCTCCGCGGAGCTCGAACGCGCCATCACTGACCTCGACCTGTTGGGTGCCTATATCGGCACCGATATCGGCCGTCCGTTGAACGACCCGGCACTGGACCCGTTTTACGAGAAGGTCGTGCAACTCAATGTGCCTCTGATGATTCACCCCGCTCCTGCGGGTATCGATGGGCCTGCGGGCGACCCGAATCTCAAACAGTTTGACCTCGATCTGTTGACCGGTTTTGCGGCGCAGGAGTCAATTGCCGTGGCAACGCTTATCTTTGGCGGGGTACTGCACCGGCATCCCGAGATCGATATCTGCTTGAGCCATGCCGGGGGCACAATGACGGCCCTGATCGGTCGCTTTAATCGCGCCTGCACCAAACGGCCTTGGGTACCCGAGCACCTCCAGTATGAGGGCGCCTTTGAGGAGTCACTGCAGAAACTGTGGTTCGACACCCACGTGCACGATTCACGGGTGCTGAACTGGGTTATCGACATCATGGGCACGGATAAGCTGCTGCTCGGCACCAATTTTGCGGGCTGGGACCAGCATGCGATGACGCAGGATGTGCCGTTGGAACTGGCGCTCACAATGGCCGATAACGCGAAGCGCCTGCTGAGAGTGTGTGGCTGACATGGTAGGGCCGACCGAGCGGGAGCTCGCACAGCGCTGGCCGCTGATTATGGCGACCTGCATGGGGATCATCAGTAGCTCCTTTGTATTGCCTTACTACTCCATCGGGGCTCTACTCACACCGGTGACCGAAGAGTTCGGATGGAGCCGCGCGCAGTTTCAGGCTGCCATTTTGTTCAGCTCGGGCTTGGGGGCGCTGACATCGCCGCTGATTGGCTGGCTGAACGACAAGTACGGACCGAGACGTGTCGCCCTCCCCTCTATGATCGGCCTGTCTCTAGGATTGCTGACGGCCTCCCAAATTCAAGGCGACTTGTGGATGCTGTTTCTCGCCTACGGCATGATGGCGTTACTCGGTGCCGGCACGATACCAGTGACCTGGACGCGGGCGATCGCGACCAGTTTCTTTAAAAGAAGAGGGCTGGCTCTGGGACTGGCGCTAACTGGCACCGGCATCTGTGCGTCAGTCGCGCCGCATTACACCGTATGGCTGACCGATCAGTTTGGGTGGCGAGGCGCGTATGTCGGGCTCGCGTTAGTACCGCTTTTGCTCGCCTGGCCCATGCTGTACTTTCTGTTCAGGCCGCTGGATGCGTACTCCCAAAACGAGAGTCACGAGCCCGAGACCTCAGCGGCGCTCGAGAGCGGCCTGACCTTGGGTGAAGCCGTACGGGGATATCGCTTTTGGGTCCTGCTACTGTCGATTCTGTTTGCTTATCAGGGTTTCTCGGGCATAGGACCCAACTTGCTGCCCTCGCTCACTGATGATGGTTTCAGCCGGGAGCAGGCTGCGTCGGTGCAAAGCGTGTTTGGCCTCTCGATCATCATCGGGCGCGTGGTGGTGGGATACCTAGTGGATCGATTGTGGGCGCCGGGAGTGGCTGCTTTCTGCCTGGTTATACCCGCCGCGGGTGCGGCCATGCTTCACGGCTCACAAAGTTTCGAGACCGCCGCGCTGGCCGCGTTTCTGATTGGCTTTGCAGCCGGCGCTGAACTGGACCTGATGGCCTTTCTTGCGGCGCGGTACTTCGGTTTGGCTCACTACGCCAAGATCTACTCGATTCTGTACGCCACTCTCGCCGTTTGCTCGGGCACCGCACCCATGATTTTCGCCTCGGTCTACGACGCTACAGGTAGCTACGATCTGGGCTACTCCATGGCGGCCGGGCTGTTCTTAGTTTCGGTGGCATTGATATTGCTGCTTGGGCGCTACCCAAAAGAATATTAGGGCGGACACTGACCCGCCCCCATCGATGTCTCACGAGCCAATCGGCGCCCAGGCCAACAGGCTACTGTCATTAGTGAAGGTATTAGGCACTAAGTTAATGCCCCCCGCCTCAGCCAGAGCAACGTAGTCCATCCAACTCACGACCGCTACGATAGGCGTACCCGGCCCGGTATCGAAGGTCAACGGACCATAAACGTTCGCAGTGTAAATTAGATCGTCGTCCGAGACGCGCTGGGTAGCATCATGACGCGCACCCGAGGGCTCATAGAACCATGTACCAGGTCCATACCCTTCTGGCGGGCCGGCGCGCACACCTAATGCGCCTTCGAGAACCAGAAAATCGGACCCTCCGATGTGATTATGAGGCGCCGCAATACCGTTATGGCGAACCATCAGTGAGATGAATCCCGTCTCCTGACTGACACGCAGCACCTTCAGGCCAATATCAGGCAGGTCTGGATTCACCACCCAGGGCACGGCACGGCAATCGATGAAGTAAGGGTGCTGAAAAGTGTCAGCGGTGGCAGTGGTCACACTCGCCACCAAATGACCTGACTTTTTGCCCGCGATAGCTAACGGCGCACCTTCGCCTGAATAAGCCTCGCGTTCGACCATGCACTCGGCCAGCGTATTGGGCACCATGCTGATACCGGCTTGTAACGCCATTTGCCGAATATCTGCGCTAGTGACCAGACGGTCTACCTGATTATCGGCGGAGAGCATGGCAAAGGCGCCGTAGCAATTCACCAAGAGCTCCGATTCCTCAGTCGCCGTGAGGCTTTGCATGCAGGTATTGGCTGAGAGATATCCCCAAATGCCCGGCTCCAGATGACTTTCGCCACTATCATCAGCGTAGTCCAGCGCCCCTGAGAGCACCAGCAGATCCATGCCCGAAAGAGACAACAGACGCTGAAGTACGGCGCCCTTTTCGAGCCGCACAATGACACTGAACATGCCGCTTTCCATGCTGGCCCGCAGCGGCTTCAGTGAGAAACCGGCCACGCCACTGAGCGGTAGCCATGGCAACAGATTGGTATCGACACCGCCCTCTGCGCCGTCGGGATCAAATTCAGGGTTGAACGCCAAAGACCCTTCACTCATAACGATTCCCCTTATCGGTCTATAGCTGTAAACCTAACGCATTCAGGCGCGTCTCAAAAGGGACAGACCACCCCAACCCAATCGTTTTCCTTACTGGCATGACCGCCTTGCACCGTCAGCAAAACGGTCACTTGTCAGAGCAGCTGCGGACGCTTAGTTTGATCTCTGCTCACACCAATGGCGATTCAATTATGACAAACCAGACCACAGCCACCGATGGCTTCGTGCTCAATCAGACCATGATGCGCATTAAGGATCCCGCGCCATCTCTGGACTTCTACCAGCAGGTACTGGGTATGACCCTCTACCAGCGCGTGGATTTCGCCGAAATGTCCTTCTCTCTATATTTCTTGGGTTACCCCTCCAACCACCAAGGAGAGAACCTGCCCAGCGAGCCCGCTGAGCGATCTCGATTCACCTTTCAGCAAAGCGCCCTATTGGAACTCACCCATAACTGGGGTACGGAAGACGACGAAAATTTCGAGGGATATCACGACGGCAATACCGAACCCCGAGGCTTTGGTCACATCGGCATCACGGTGCCCGACGTGGACGGCGCCTGCCAACGCTTTGAGGAACTGGGGGTCGAGTTTGTCAAAGGGCCCAACGATGGCTCAATGAAAGGGCTGGCCTTTATTAAAGACCCCGACGGCTACTGGATTGAGATACTCAACGCTGACGCCATCACTTTATTGATCGGCGAGCACGGGGCGCTGAGTCACTGATCAACTAGCTGAGCCTCAACCCATTTCTTCCGCCGCACGCCGGCGCGTTTCCGTGGGCGATTCTCCGTAATGCGCACGATAGCGCTTACTGAAGTGCGAGATATTGGAGAAGCCCCAGGCATAAGCGATCTGACCAATCTGAAGATGCGCACGAACCGGGCTATAGAGATCTTTTTGACAGCCCGCCAGACGCTTGAGAATGATGAGTTCGTTTACGGTGACTGACTGATCACGGAACAGCCAGTGCAGATAACGCTTAGAAATTCTGTGCACGTTCGCGATCTGGCTCACGCTCAGTGTGGGGTCGGGCAGGTGCTGGTCAATGTAACGGATGATCTCGCTACGCTGGCGCTCACGTAGGCTTTGATCGTGATGCAAGCCTCCTGGTAGCGCCCCCGACACGAAAGCATTGACCGCATCAAGTATTGTGTCGGACTCAACCTCCGCATCGTCAAAATCGCGATCAGCCACCGCCCTGATCAGATTGCTCAGTAAAAATCGGCTACCCGAGGATGGGTCAAATTTGCGTGGCATCTGGTTAAGTGCCGCAAGCGCGTTGTGACTAAGCAGACGAGAGGGCATTGCCAACGCCACCTTGTGCAATGACTCATACACCTCGAACTGCGTCGCCTTTGAACTGTCCCAGACAAAGGTGTCACCGGCGGCAACCGTGTAACGCTCCCCGCCAAACTCAATATGCTCACCCCCTTCAAGGTAGCTGAGCAGTATGACCGACGGCTCCTCGATGCTCTCGGCATGTTTCTCGGTACGATAACCCGAGCAGGGATCGCATCGACTCTCAATGACATTGATGTCGCCGATCACCTTATGACGAAGTGAAGCGCTAAAGCGACCACCGGGAGTTTTACCTGGACACCAGTCCGAACCCTGCGCGGACATTAGTTTATCTACCCAGGCCTCATAGGCATCCGCACCACGAATACCACCCGAGTCCCAGGACTCTCTCACGAAACAGTTCATTTATCGGTCTTATGAGTCTCGCTAGCGGACCACAGTATCAACTGTGGCGATTTGGTCAAGTCAGCGCGCTAATCGCAGGCACCTGCCGTTTCACCCAGAGAAAAATCGCTTGTCCCTCTGAACACAGGTGTGCGCGGCCCGTGTGCCTATACTGATTTTGTCGACACCTCGACTGTCTAAACACACCATGAGAGAGGACAGCGCATGCTAAGGCACTCATTTCACACCCTGAATCGCGTATCCCTTGCTATTTTGACGATTTCTCTAGGCATCGGAATCGACGGCATACCCGTCGCCCTCGCACAGGGCGCGTCACTTGAAGAAGTCATCGTGACGGCCAGAAAGCGCGATGAAAATCTGATGGACATACCGGAGTCGGTCTCTGCCATCGGCGCAGCCGAGGTTGAACGTCGCAACATCAAAGGCCTTAACAAAATCGGATTAGCCGTCCCTAACCTGAATCTCTCGATGCGAACAGACGGCTACCCCAATGTGACCATTCGTGGTGTTGGTGCCTATGGTATGACTCAAGGGGTGGGCTTCTATCTCGACGACGTGCAGCTCTTCAGCGACGCGTCCTCTCGCTTTGGCGATATAGAGCGAATAGAGGTTCTGAAGGGTCCTCAGGGCGTTTTGTATGGTGGAAGCAATATTGGCGGTGCAGTCAAATATGTGAGCAAAACTCCGTCAACCCAAGAGATGGGAGGCAGACTAAAGGTTCTAGCTGGAGAACAAGGCATTTGGGACATTGAGGGTGATATCAACGTCCCTTTGTCAGAGAAGTGGGCGCTGCGAGCTTTCGCCTTCACCCGCGAAGATGACGGCTTCATGACCAATCCGGGGTCGCTATCGCCTGTTTTTGGGGTGGACTACAACCAACCTCAGGATGTCGGCGCTTACGAGCAGTCTGGCGGGCGATTGGTCTTACACGGTGACATTTCGGACCGTGTCAGCGTCACGGCATCGGCGCGATACAACGAGTATGATGGCCCAGTTAACAATTGGGCCCGGGAAATGGGTACGCCCGGCAATCTGCAGTATCCCTTCACTCTGGACACCAACCTTAACCCAACTCACAAACGAGAGACATTTGGAGCGCGCTTTGAGATTAATGCTGAATTCGATAATTTCGACTTCAAGAGCATCACATCTTACACGGATACCGAGAGCGATCGTCATACTGATGTCGACCTGACGCAGCTTTGGTTTTTCAATACATTTAGGCCTGAAACCATGGAGGTCTTAACGCAAGAATTCCGTTTCTCGTCTAATTCAGATGGGCCCTTGCAGTGGGTTGGGGGGATTTATCTCATGGATTTCGAGGAGACCATGAATTCCTTTCTCGATTTTGGATGGATTATTCTCGAAGCAGATGACCCGTCAGTGCACGTGCAAGTCCCGTTCGAAACCCGGCGAGAAGATAAAGGCAACTTAGCGGCCTTCGGAAACGTGACTTACGAAACAGGACAGTGGGAATTGGGTCTTGGTCTAAGAATTGATCGTTGGGAGTCAGAAGAAGAAGCCGTGGACATTGGACACTCTGCGTCGAAGGATGATGTGGAAGTTTTACCCAAGCTGTCAGTAACAAGACACTTAAGCGACAACTCTATGGCCTATCTCACTGTTTCGAAAGGCTTTGAGCCAGGAGGATGGGTAGGGATAGCTGATGGTGCACCACCGGTTTATGGCCCGAATGGGGAAAAAACCCTAGCGGGTTTTGATCCAGAAGAGGCAATTCAGTATGAGTTCGGATGGAAAGGGTCCTCTGCAGATGGACGTTTGCAAGCAACAGCATCCGTATTTTTCATCGATTACGACAACCGCCAATTCGAATTCATAGTGCCTAACCCCAGCGGAGACGGCACTTTGATAGACGGTATTGAAAACATAGGAGACTCTGAGCAGAGAGGCCTCGAGGCCAGTCTTACCTGGAGAGCTAGTGAATATCTGCAGATAGCAGCAGCTTATGGGTATATAAGCGCTGAGTGGGATGACAATACGATTCTACCTGACGGCAGCGCAAATCTGGGCGGCCAGACGCCACCGCAAATCATTGATAAAAGCCTTTCATTGACGGCCAATTTCCAAAAACCTGCGTTCTCTGGATTCGATTGGTTAGCTAACTTTCAGCTGAGTCACAATGGCACCATGGAAGGTGGGAAGCCCTCTGGCGGGACCGTCACTAATCCAGAATTTACAGTTTTAAATCTGCAAATGGGGTTAGTCTCAGACAGCTGGGAACTGCTGCTCAATCTAGATAACGCTCTCAACGAGAAGTACTACACCGACATTGAGCCATTCCCTAACTTTGGTTTTGGTGGCCTCATTGGTACCGAGCCGGCGGAAATTATAATTGGTACACATGGGCACCCAAGACTGTTTACAGCGAGCGCAACGTACAGATTCTGATAAAGTGCTGAAATAAGCCAAATCAGCGGACAAGCTATGTCTGACGCGCTAGAGCTCGCCACGCGCGCACTGAAGCATTTCAACGAGGGCACTACCGATCTGGCGCCCTCGCAAATGCGCATCCCCCTCTCCGCCTATACCGATGAAAAACAGTATCGGGCGGAACGTCACGCCATATTTTTTGAATCGCCTATTGCGGTGGCGCTGTCACTAGAGGTAGCCGAACCTGGTGACTTCCAGACTCAAACGGTCATGGATATACCCTTATTGATCACTCGGGACAGAGATGGGCGCGTTCACTGTTTCATTAATGTCTGCAGACACCGAGGCGCCAAGGTCTGTCAGTCGAAAAAAGGTCACCAATCCCGCTTCAGCTGCCCTTACCACGCCTGGACCTACAATAATCGCGGCGAGCTGGTTGGCATCTACGGGGAGGAGACATTTGGTGATGTCGATCGGGATAGCATGGGCCTCACTGAGCTGGCTTGCGATGAAAGCGCGGGAGTCATTTTTGTTTGCCTGACTCCAGGCAAGACATTTGAGCTGAGTGAGTGGCTGGGTGAATTTGCAGATAAGCTCGCGGATCAGGCACTACACGACTGGCATCTCTACACGGAACGCTATCTCTCTGGCGCTGGGTGGAAAGCAACCCTAGATGGCTATCTGGAGATCTACCACCACGACAGCGTTCATGGCAAAACCGTGGGGCCACACACGGTTGGCAACCTGCTGGTTCACGATACCTGGGGCGCGCATCAGCGAATGGCGATCGCCAGAAAAAACATTGGCGAACTCAATGAGTCACCGCCCGAGGCCTGGGCGGCGCCCGAGGCCTACATCCGCGTGGTGCACTCGGTGTTTCCGAATCTTTCTATCTCCGCGATTCTTGGCGGTCAGTGCTTGATCGGTTTCATTTTCCCGGGCGAGACAAGCACTACCACTGTGACGCGCCAGCTCATTCTGAGCGCGAAGGCACCGGCCACCGATCAAGAGGCCGAGGAAGTAGAGACCTTCAGCCAAATGACGCTACAGGCAGTTCGAGACGAGGACTATGCCCTGGTTGCCACTGTACAGAGCGCGTTGCACTCGGGCGCGAACGATAGCTTCCTGATCGGCCGAAATGAGCCTGCGGTTCAGCACTATCATCGATCCATTGCCGCCGTCTGCGGCACCGGCTGACTGCCCTCTCGCTAGCGACTAACGACCCAGCCGGCTAAGCTCGTGTGGCATTGCCATGAGGGAGTCTTGCCATGGGTATCATCGATTATCACAGCCCGCTGAATATTCTCGTTTCGGTGAAGGGACATCCTTTTGAGCGGGACGCCTTTGCCGCGCTATTTGAATCCTTTGACGGTATCCGCCACACCTTCATCGAGCAGCCCGCCAGTCAGTCATTCATGAATCCGACCGCGGCTGCACCATGGGATGCCCTGGTGTTTTATGACATGCCGGGCATCGATTTCAGCACCCAGCCTCCGGGGCTGGTGCCACCGTCGGATGAGTTCAAACGAGGTTTTCTGGACTTGCTGGCCGCCGGTAAAGGCATGGTGTTCTTGCACCATGCGATCGCTGGTTGGCCGCTGTGGCCAGAATATGGCGAAATCATGGGGGGACGCTTTTTTTATCTGCCCACCGAATGCCGCGATCAACCGGTGCTTGATTCGGGCTACCGACACGACGTGACGCACACCGTTAGCGTATTGGACACCGAGCACCCCATCACCGCGGGCCTGGATGGCACCTTCCCGCTGACGGACGAGCTTTATCTTTATGAGGTGTTCGGGGACGCCGTGACGCCGTTGCTCAGCAGTAACTTTCCCTTTGATCGCGAGCATTTCTACTCCGCTTATCACGCGGTCACAGGCAACATGTTTTGCAACGATGAATGGCCCCACCCCGACGGGCATAACCTCATTAGCTGGACAAAAACGGTTGAAAACAGCCGAATCGTGTATCTGCAGCCCGGCGATGGGCCCGATACCTATGCCTCACCGCACTATCGCAGGCTGCTGGAAAACGCGATCCGTTGGGCGGCCGCCTGAGATGGCGACGCTAGGGAAGCGCTATTGACGCAACCACCCTGTCGTAGAACAAATCAAAAGCATAGGTATAGTCGGCGTCCTCTTTGATGTTCCAGCCGGTGAAGACCGCCACCAGATCCAACTCAGGAACAATCAATGGGAACTGCCCGCCCCATCCCCAGCCGCCGTACATTTTCGGGCCATCCTCCGTTTGATGGCGGTAAATCCACCACTGGTAGCCATAACCCCATCCGTCCGGGTCATTGGCATCAACAGGGATCCACGATGTTTCGGAGCGGCGAACCCAGTCTATTGGCACCACTTGCTCTTCGCCCCAGCTACCATCGCGCAAAAACAACAGTGCAAATCTCGCCAAATCGTGGGCACTGAGGAACAGTCCCCCACCAGCGTTCGTAAAACCCTCTGGCGCTGTATTCCAAAAGTAGTCAGTGATGCCAATTGGCCCAAATAAATGCTGCTCGGCATACTCGTTCGTCGGCACCCCAGTGGCTGTCGTGAGGATTTCAGACAGCGCCTGACTCGAGGCGCTGTTGTAATCAAATAGCGTGCCCTGCTCTACGGACAATCGCTTCTTTAGAAGATAACCAACCCAATCATTTGTCGACTCGACCGCGGTGGCATCGTTCTCCTGACTGAAGTAAGAGACCTCCTCCTCCCAATCAATGCCCGCCGTCATCTTCAGCACATTCTCGAGAGTCACAGCTTTGACGGCGGGGTCCGCGAACTGGCGGTGTGGCAGTAGATCGCCCAACGTGGCGTCAGTGCCTGGTAGTTCACCACGGGCGATAGCGATGCCGATCAGCGCAGACATCACGCTCTTTGAAACCGACTGAAGACTGTGTAGGTCTGTTTCTCCGTGGAATGGGTAGGCTCGTGTATTAAAGTAATCCCAGGGCGGCGGACTCGGATATACGAGACCCGCGTGCTGGGCGTCGTAGTCCCATTGGTATCGACGGTCAAACACAATCTGCCCGCGACGGATAATCGTCATCGAGTCGATACTGCCGTGCTCCCCTGCCCGTATTTCGGCATCGAGCGCCTGCAAGGGCGCAGGATCTATCCCGACCGAGGCCGGATCGGCATAAGTCCATTTTTCGCGTGGGCTAATGCTGTCGGAGACCGCAGAACTCGAAAGCGACACAGCCAATAGACCCGCCCCTACAACGGTCACAACAGCATTTAAATAGAGCCTCCGATGTCTTTTCATATCGATTAAAACCAAGCGGACCAACAGATCCTATATTCTGAGATAAGTTCGCTCCTCACCGCCTCACCGGAGAATCGTCGCACAGCGCTCGTTTCCCACTAGCATGTTACAGGTAGCGGCTTGTTGACCGGCTGGGTCAGCGACTCGGGCAACTGAGAGAAACCAATGATCGCGCTATATCCAGGTGTTAATTCTTTATGCACCACCCCCGCAGTGGCGACGATTTTTGCGCCGCGCTGGCACGTGATGGACTCACCATCCTCGGTCGACAAGGTGATTTCACCGCCCGTGACATACACCACCGAATCAAAGTCATGCCAATGGAAATCGTTTTCCTCAGCAGGAAAATCGAAAGCCATGGCGTGGTAGCCCATCGCCCCAATCTCGGCATATGCCTGAGCTTCGTCATCAAAAGTCAGCAGTTCATTCATGGCCAGTCACTCCTCGTTTTTGCAACACCACTGTATCGCTATCCCCTGCAATTGCACACCTTGCCGCTGTGACTCTCGCTACCAACCGGCTATTCCACTGTGCGCACCCCAGATAGCGATCAAGCTGGGTCATTTGAAGAGGGGTTGGTATGGTAGGCCTATGTCCGACCTCACCGCACTGTCCGCCATTGAGCTCTCCAAAACCATCACCTCAGGTGCTGCCTCCTGCGTCGAGGTCATGGATGCCTTTCTCGACAAAATCGAGACGTTAAACGCGCACGTGAACGCGTTGGTTAACCTTATACCCCGCGATGAATGCTTGAACCTTGCCAGACAGGCCGACGCTGCCTCTCGCATTGATGCAGGGCCTGGATGGCTGCACGGTATTCCAGTGGCAGTGAAGGATCTCTCCAGGGCAAAGGGACTGGCCACAACCTGCGGCTCTCTGCTTTTTCAGGACGAGATCGCCACCTACGACGATCCACACGTTGCGCATCTGCGTGCCGCTGGCGCCATTATTATCGGTAAAACCAACGTGCCGGAATGGGGATTAGGTGGACACACCGACAACCCGCTGTTTGGTCTAACCCGGAACGCCCACGATCCTAACCTAAGCGCGGGTGGCAGCAGTGGCGGTGCTGCAAGCGCACTTGCCAGCGGCATGCTAAGCATCGCAGACGGCAGCGACATGATGGGCTCACTGAGGACACCTGCGGCTTTTCAGGGCCTGATAGGCTTTCGGCCCACTCCGGGCGTCGTGCCCCTTGCCCCTGAAATGGACCCAATGGAACTTGGCCTGGTGAGCATCGGTCCCATGGCAAGAGACGTGGCCGACGCCGAGTCCCTGTTCAGTACCCTTGCCGGGCGCGCACCGCAAACATCTGCCCACAACCCCGGAGAACCTCTGCTAGCGGGATTAAAGATAGGCTGGTTGGGCAATGCAGGAGGCCAATGGCCGATCGAGCCGTCGATTCTGCGCTATTGCGAGCAGGCGCTGACGGTGCTCGCAACGGCCGGCGCGAAGGTTGACGCGTGCATCCCCCACCAGATTGCCGATCTTTGGTCGTGTTGGCTGACGCTCCGGCAAACCGCTCTGTCGCCGGGAAAAGCGCTTTATCGGGACCCGAGTAAGCGTCCGTTAATGTGCGACAACTGGCAGTGGGAAATACAGCAGGGAGCGCTTTTGAGTCGTGATGAAGTCGGTGCAGCGGAGCAGGCCCAACGGGCATGGTGGGCGGAATTAGACAGGCTGTTCAGCCAGTACAATGTGCTGATCGGACCCGCATGTCAGGTGCACCCTTTTACATCGGCAGACGGTACACCAAGGCAGATTCAAGGCCGAGCTCTCGACACCTATCATCGTTGGCTGGAGGTCAGTCTGCCGGCGTCTTTGGGCAACCTGCCGGTGATCACGATGCCGATTCCGGGTCTGTCGCCACAGCATATGACCGCACTGCAGCTCATGATGCCCTCGGGCAGCGATCAGGCGCTGCTCAGCGTTGCCCGGGCTGTTGAGAACGTCCTCAGCCGGACAAGCTAATCAGTCATCATCATCTCGATAATCTTTGAGCACGCGGCGCCACGTCCATAAACCGGCGCCGACCAGGACCAGCCCATAAGACATGGCCAAAACCAGCTCACCACTCATGACTCATTCTCTGCGATAGTGGGCAAGACACCTGCCACAGCCTCTTGATAAGGCAAAGCATAAAACAGGGTCATCGAGGCCGCGATCAAGGCGCCCATCACCACCATCACTTTGGGCCATAGCAGCGTTTGCCTGACCGTCTCAGGATCTCGCTCGGCACTTGGCATGAGATGCAAGCCCTGCTGATAGTCAGATTCCGTCGCCGTTACAGTTCCTCTGCGAGAGACAATCGCCACAGCGATGTAGCTGCAGACAACGCCGACAAGAATCGGGGCGGCCCTGACCGGCCATGTCACAAGACCGACCAACGACAGCGCATTCATGCCGACATTGACCGCGAAGCCCACCGCCATCCCCCAGAATGCCCCGGATTCAGTGATGCGGCGGCTCCAAATGCTCATAAACGCGACCACCCCCCATGAGGACGCAAACAGCGGCCCCGCGAAGTGCGTCAACCAATAAATATTGCGGGGTAACAGCAGCGCCAAAACGATCACAGTCACACCGACACACAGCATCGCTGCTCGCGCGTTGCGCAGTCGCCCGCCCTGGAGCTGTGATAGCTTATCCTCGCTAGCCCCGGAATCGGCACTCTCCTCAGGATTAGCCTCAGCATTAGCCTCCCCACTTTTCTCAGCACTACCCAAGATATCGTGGCTGACACTGAAGCCCACCAGCGACAAGAAGGTCGAGGCTGAAGACAGTCCCGCTGCCAGCACGCCGCAAATCAAGACAGCGCCCAGCACGGTCGGCAGCAGATTCATGGAGACCCAAATCATGGTGCTCTCTGGAGGCGAGATGTCGGGGTTGATGAGGTTGACGGTGGCGGCGGCAAAGTTAGTCACCAAATAAAGCAGCAACATGGCAATCAGGGCACCGCATGCCGACCGGATGACAACGTGCTCACTGCGCGCCATCAGGTAGCGACTGGTTTGCCAGGGACTGACAGCCACCACAATGCCCCACGCCACTCCCAGGATACTGGCCCACACCAGGGCCTCCATAGGCGTTTTCCAGTAGACATCTGGGCCAACACGCCCGTGCCAGGCGATGATCCCGGGCTTGTCTGCATAGGTCGCTAGTGAGCCGATAACGCTGGACCAACCACCGGCTGCCTGCACAATAAAAAAAGCTGTGACCACAATGATGCTGGAGAACAGCAAGAACATGACCGTATCGGTCAATATGACGCCGCGGGATCCAGAATACAGCGTAAACAGCGTGTAGCTGGCCCAGACCATCAGTATCGCGATCACCTCACTAAAGCCAGTGACTTCAGTAATGATCAGCGCCATGCCCCATGTCACGGCCAGTAGATATGCAGACAAACCGGCCACAATCGAAACGCCGGCGAAAACCTGTATGCGACGGCTGTTGAACCGGGAACGAAAAAAATCAGGGACCGTTAGTGCCCGGCTTCGCCTGAGGTACCGACCAAAGAACACCGCGCCGACGATATAACCCAGGCAATTGAAGCAGGTCATGATGATGACCAACGGTGCATGACCTTGGTAAGACATGCCGGCCTCGCCCATAAAGGCATTGGTGCTCATAAAGCTGGCTACCAACGTCCCCAGAATCAACACGGTGGGGGCATTACGCCCTGCGACAAAAAAGTCCTCGAGGTGTTTGACCCGCTTGCCGGCATACCAGCCGATAGCTAAATAACAGCCTAGACTGATAACGATCCCCGCCTGAAAGCTATTCACGGATCAACCGCACCAGGGATGAGAGAAATATCGTCGGCATGAACATATCCGCCCTGGAAACACATCAACCCAAAACCCTACTCACGTCCATTGACGGTGGCTTCGATAATCAGTCTCTCGATGGTCTCCACATCAGCAGACCGAGGATTAGTGGCCGCTGCGGCATCCAGATACGCTTTTTCGGCAAGGCTCTTTGCACCGTCTGCCGGCACGCCAATGTCTGACAGAGACCGCGGAATGTTCAATTGGTCGAGCAGCTCGCGGATCGCCCTTTCAAACGAGCCAAAATCGGTGCTAGCCAAGCCCAGCGCACGCGACATGGCAGGCACCTTGTCGACGATCGCAGGTGCGTTGAAACGCAGTACCGCCGGCAGAGCGATGGCGTTGGTCAGGCCATGGTGCGTGTCGTACTCGGCACCGACCATGTGACTGATGGCGTGCACCATGCCCAGTCCTTTCAAAAATGAAACCCCCGCCAAGCACGCTCCGATCTGCATGCCGCCGCGTGCGGAGATGTTGTCGGGTTCAGCAACCGCTTTGGGGAGCCATTGGCCGATGAGCGCCAGCGCCTCCAGCGCTATGCCGTCACACATCGGATGCAGATCGGGGACACAATAGGCCTCAATGGCGTGCACCATGGCATCGATCCCTGTCCACGCTGTGAGGTTCGCCGGCAATCGCAACGTAATCATTGGATCCAACAGTGTTAGCGACGGTTTGAGGTCGGCGTGCCATACGCATAGCTTCATCCCGCGCTCGGTGTGCGTGATCATCGCTGTGCTCTCTGTCTCAGCGCCCGTCCCCGCCGTCGTCGGTATGCAAATCAGCCTAGGAAATTCGTGCTCATCGGCTAACGTCGGCGCCTCACGGTCAAAGTCGAATTGCCAGATGTCTACATCGTTGTGAGCGGTTAGCGCCGTGGCCTTGCCCGCATCCATCCCGCTGCCGCCACCAATAGCAATCACTGCATCGTGTGCCCCCTCACGAAAAATCTGTCGCGCCACCTTGATATCTGAATCAAGTGGATTGGGGGCAACGTCGGCAAATACCTGACTATGTATATCAGCCTCAGTAAGAGTGCGCTGAAGCTCCCCAATAAACGGCAGCCCTGCCGATCCGCGGTCGGTGACGATCAAGGGATTCGACACCCCCATCTCCCCGACCCGCCGGCCCAACTCCCCCAATCTACCTGGCCCATAAGCGATGGGCACGGGGAATGACCAATCGCAGTTTTGATTGATTTTTTTATCAATAATTTCAGTCATCTATATCGACACTCTAAGGTTCATTTTATGGAACCGGGCGCCGCGATTGCACCGTTAAAAAAAGCCTATCAAGCATTAAAAAACCAGTGCATCTGCGCGCCGCTTTCCCTATATTCGCGGCTGAAATCTGCACTCGGATGACCATATCACGACCCTTCAGATTCATGGGCCGGTCTCAGTGCGCGCTGCAGGTTCCATGCACCGATCTTGATGCACCGGTCGCTATCAATCTGGCTACAATAATGGGCCGCTGCGTTAAGCAGCAGCGGCATGCAAAACCTCAGCATGAGATAACCACCATGACTTCACCTGTACTCTCTCTTTCTCGACGCCTGCGCAAATCTCCCTTCGAATCCCGATCGCACGTCGGCGCGAGAGCTGCTTCGGTATATAACCATGTCGTGCTGCCAACCGCCTATACCTCGCTCGAGGATGATTACTGGCACCTTAGAGAGCATGTTCAGATCTGGGATGTGGCTTGCCAGGTTCAGGTCGAAATCAAAGGCCCCGAGGCACTCAAACTCGCTGAGTATCTGACCCCCAGAGATCTGTCCAAGATTGTCCCCGGGCAGTGCATGTATGTGCCGCTGATTGACGAAAAGGCCGGGATCATCAACGACCCCATCATCTTGTGCCTGGCACCCAACCGGTTCTGGCTATCGATCTCGGACTCCGACGTATTACTGTGGGTCAAGGGCTTGGCGATAGGCGCGGGTTTCGATGTTGAAGTCCGAGATCCAGACGTATTCCCTCTTTCGATTCAGGGTCCGAAATCCGAAACCTTGCTCAGCCGGCTGATCGAAGAGGCCGTCGGAGATATCCGGTTCTTCCGCTTCATCGAAACACAGATTGACGGAATACCACTGGTGATTGCTCGCACGGGCTGGAGTGGTCAAGGAGGCTTTGAGCTTTACCTGAGCGACCCATCCAAGGGCGAGCGCCTGTGGGACATCGTGACCGAGGCCGGCGCCGACCTGAATCTGCGTCCGGGCTGTCCTAACTTGATCGATCGGATCGAGACCGGGCTGCTATCCCACGGCAACGACATGACGCTGGACACTAACCCGATCGAGGCGGGGCTCGACCGCTTCTTCAAAATGGGCAAAAGCGCTGACTACCTCGGTCGGGAAGCCTTGGAAAAAATTGCAGCCGCGAAGCCCGATATGAAGTTCGTGCGAATGGTCGCTCAGGGAGAATCCATCGCCAATCCCCGAGAAACTTATCCCATGGCGGCCGCAGACGGCAAAGGCGACGGCTACGTCACCAGTATCACTTACTCACCGCGACTAAAATGTAACGTTGGAATGGGCTATTTGGCAGCGGAGTGTGCGAGCGTTGGCAGAGAAGTCACAATCAGCGTTGCCGACCGGGTGATCTCAGCGCATGTTGCCGACAACAACTGGGCAACACAGCCCGAGGAGTGAGCTCATTTTGGGGTGTTGTCGTCTAACGTCCGGGCCTTGAGTGACGAGAATGACGCCTCGAGTGATACGCACTCTTTCGCCTCTCGCACCTCGGCCACCTTGCGTCCGAAGCGATCCAGAATGAGCCTGCCAGGCAAGGCAGCCAGCTCTGTATACAGATTTTGGGGGTCCATTTCAAAAAGATGCACCTATTGGCCACCCTCAGTATCCACCACGTGGCACTTGTAATCCGACCACTGCTGGGCTTGGATACAGAGCGAGCAAGCCCCAAAGCCCGCTATCACGCCAATCCGTGCACCATTTTGGTTTCGAGAAAGTCCTCGAGACCCATGTCTCCGCCTTCGCGACCGTTACCCGAGGCTTTGTAGCCGCCAAACGGGGAACCGTATTCGTAAGCGCCACCATTGATATGCACTGCACCCGCTCGCAGCGATCGTGACAATCTCGCTGCGCGCTCAGTGCTGCCGGTCTGAACGTACGCGGCAAGGCCATAGGGCGTGTCGTTCGCTATTTCGACCGCGTCCTCCTCGTCATCAAACGGAATGATCGCCAGCACCGGGCCAAAGATTTCCTCTCGCGCGATCCGCATGGTGTTGTTCACATCAGAGAATACCGTGGGACGCACGTACCAACCGGCATCGAAACCCTCAGGGCGCCCCAGTCCACCGACGAGTAATGTGGCACCCTCTTCAATTCCGACCTGGATCATGTTTTGCACCCGATCGAACTGAATTTGATCAAACAAGGGTCCGATGTGATCGCCCTCGTCTTCGGGATTTCCGACAGCGGTGGCCTCCGCTGCGCACCGGGCAATCTCCACCACCTCGTCGTAGCAAGACCGCTCTACAAGCAGCCGCGTCGGTGCATCACAAGACTGTCCGGTGTTGAACATGCACTCGGCTACGGATTGCGTGACTCGCTCCTCGAGGTCGCAGTCGGCAAAAACCAGATTGGGCGACTTGCCGCCCAACTCCAGTGTCACGCGCTTTACCGAATCTGCCGCATCATGGGTAACAGCTGTGCCTGCCCGTGTGGACCCGGTAAACGACATCATTTGTACATCGGGGTGGCGTGACAGCGCCGACCCCACCACCGGGCCGACACCGTTCACCAAATTGAAGACGCCCGCGGGCACGCCAGCCTCGTGCAGTATCTCTGCATACAGCATGGCGGATATCGGGGTATGTTCACTGCGCTTCAGAACACAGGCACATCCGGTTGCGATGACAGGTATCACCTTGAGCACCACCTGATTCATTGGCCAATTCCAGGGGGTAATCAATCCACATCCCCCCATCGGCTCACGCAGGAGCACCTCCCCGTTGGCA
>Ga0160423_10000169_pt1 | contig 48521 bp, 68 predicted proteins | sample CRUFie14St8metaG_FD_108191 | JGI IMG/M metagenome (GOLD analysis project Ga0160423, IMG submission 108191) | Marine microbial communities from the Costa Rica Dome - CRUD Field 142mm St8 metaG | ecosystem: Environmental > Aquatic > Marine > Oceanic > Photic zone | place: Costa Rica: the Eastern...
CTATTCTGAGTCACGAGTCAATTCTTCCTGATACTTACCTACTTCTTGTTGAGCTTTTTCTCGCTCTTCTTGATCATTCCAATAAACTCTTTTTCTCAGTCCGGATGATGAAAAAGAATGAGCTCTACTATTATAAACAATATCTATACCTCTATCAAGACATATTTGTTTACCTGTAAAATCTTTCTCTCTGTAGTCATCACCGATTATTCTAACATCTATAGGAAGAGTCAAAAATATATCTTCTAATTCACTTTCTGTTTGATATACAACAACATCGTCAACATACCTTACAGCTGACACTTGTAGTATTCTTTCAAACACAGATTGAACAGGAGAGTTTTTTCCTTTCCTATCTAAACTTGGATCCGTTTGTAAAGCTACGACTAGATAGTCGCAGTTTGATTTTGCTTCTGCAAGCATAGCAATGTGTCCTGCATGGAGTAAATCCATAGCACCACATGTAATTCCTATGCGTCCTTTTTCCTCAGAATCATTTAACCACTTGAGCATAATATACCTCTTTAATTTAAGTCAGGAGTTCTTGTTCGTCTTGATCTTGTAAACTTGTCAAAGTATTAAGTTGTTCTTCTGCATCAGATAATTTCTTAACTAATTCATCTAATGTGGCAGCCATATCTGGATGATCAGCTACTCCATTTGGATTGTTAAGTAAAATATCAATATTAGCTCTTGCTATTTCAACTTCTCCTTGATACTTAATTATCAATGCATCTATAAGTTTATTAGACATTTTCTAACCTCGACATTAGTCTTTCAGCACGATTGGTCACTTGGTTGTACCATCTGCTGTCTCTTCCCTCAACTGCAGCTGTTTTCCAATCACCTGATTGAAGTGCTGCGTTGTGTTTATTAAATTTACTTAATCTTGTGAGTCCCATGTTGAACATCATATTAGCAACTATTTGTTTTACTTCTTCAGGATATCCATCCCATCCTTCGTGTAGCTTTTTGCAATCACTAATTACAGACTCTACGTCCTTTTCAAAGCACTCATCAACTCTATCTTCTGAGACCGGCGTGCCAACAGCTGCGCCATGTTCTGGGTCTCCTTCGAGGACGAGATGCCCAATACCGAATGTAGGATAACCAAGATGGTCGTTGTAAATCTCATAGACCACTCCTTCATCAACTTTGAGAGTTTCTTTTAACTGATCTATGTCTATTTCTGTCTTTCTTCCGAACATCTTTTTCCTCTTTGTTTTTTGATTCTATTCCTGCAAGCCTTGCAACTTTATGTATTCTGCCAGACTTCATGAATTTGTGAAATTTGTTTAATGTTTTTCTCATAGTATTTATTTATAGGCGTAGGGCCACATCAGTAGCCCTACTATCGCATAATAAACAACAAAGGTCAACTTTTATTTGATCTTTATTTCAAGCGGCTTTTCTTCTTCAGGTATTTCTTTTAGAAGTTTAATTGCAAGAATACCATCTGTATATGTAGCATCTTTAACTTTAACGTGTTCTGCTAAAGCAAAGTTTCTATCAAATGATCTTGCACCAATACCTTTATGAACATACTCTAAGCCTTCTGCAACTTTAGATTCAGCTTTGACGGACAGGGATCCATCTTTTAGACTAATGGCAAAATCTGCTTTCTTAAATCCTGCAGCTGCAATTTCGATAACAAACTCATCTTCAGATAATTTGAGAATGTTGTAGGGCGGATAGTTTCCACCTGATTGGTTATGAATTGAGTCGAGCTTTTTGAACATTTCATCAAACCCGATTCCGAATGGTCTAATACGACCGAAAGGTTCTTCGTAGATTGTCATAATTCCTCCTTTTCTAAGCGAAGATTAATATTTGAGCCTCTTATGAGCACTCATTAGTATTTATATTATATGGGGACTTATACATTAAAGTCAACATAATTTTTTATTTCTGCAAGTTGTCCACATTTAAAACATTTACCGCATTGTTCTTTTGCATTAGTATCAGTCACGCATGTCCATATTATTGGTTTTAATTCATTAGGTATCATCATCCATAGATCCTTTTTTGTAAAGTGACTTATAGGACAAGATATCTCTGTATCGTATCCCATCACTTTTAATGAATTTATGACTGGTTGTATAATTGCTTCTGCATAAGGATGATACTCATCTCCTTCACCATCTCCTGGTTCAAATAACCCTGCATTAAAACCATAATATATTTTTTTTATTTGTGGGTTATGATATGCTAATGTGTGAGCACCCATTAACCATAAAGAAGTATCTGGAAACCCTTCTGGATTTTTTTTGAGAAACTCATCTTTATCTATACAAGGTCCTCCATTCATATCAAAATGATAATGCATTGAAACACAATCGACATCGTAGTGTTTTTTTATATGCTTAATACTATTTGCTGGAGATTTGTTTTTATGTTGGAAGTTGTAATGAAAACACAAAGGTGTTTCCTTCAATTCATTGACGACGTAATGTAGTAGTGCTGTTGATTCGACTCCGCCTGATAAGGCTATAAGACAATCGTAATTACTCTTTTTTCTTTCCGATGTCATACTTGGTAATCAACTCCCATTCACCTTTTTGATTGTATGGAACAATCTTAATGTTTGACATATTGGTTGTTGGATCCTTACTTTTATCAGGATCTACCAATTTAACCAAACTCCATTCTGCTAGTAGATTTGCAATAGTGTTTCTTCTAGCTATATCTTCATCACTAAAATTGGTTGGTTTACCATCTAACTGAAATAGTTCTTTGAAATGAACTATATAATATTTTCCTTGCTTATGTAAAATGTGGCATGATTGGAAAAGGGATTTATCTCTTCTGGAAGCTACACCTATCCTGGTTAGAGTTTCTCTAACTTTAAGAAAATCCTCTCCCTCGTTAAGTGTGACTTCTACCATCTGATCTATCAGACTCATTTGTGACTCCTAATGTTATCTTTTCCTTTATAGTATCAATTTGTTCTTGAGAGAATATAGGCAGGACTTCTTCGGCTTTCTTCATGCTGTAGCCATAATATCTGCTTAGTGCTTTTATATTCTCACTTTCATCTCTTTTTGCCCATTTAGAAAACCTTCTTTTGGGCCTAATACTATTTAGGAGATACTCATATTGGAGTTTGTTGGTAAGGAACGGAAAACCGTTCATTACATTGGCATATAGCACTGTATCAGGAAAATATGACAGTGCTCTGTTGGTTAAAAAAGGAACATAATCTTTTTCGCAATTAGGATCCTTCTCGATCAGATTATCTTTACTTACGTTTATACTGTTTACAAAATCAAAGGGTTTCATTATATTCTAATAACAATGTGTACATACTATCTTCGCTGAACATAGACTCATAATGTTTAGTATCTTTTGGTAAACACTTACCACCAAATCCTCTTGAACCAAGATGTTGGATTTCGAAATGAGTCTTGCCTAATGTTCCATCTTCGATAATAAATTCTTTTACTTTCTCATAATCTATATCATACTTATTACATAGATCATACAAATGATTAGCTTGTGCAACTTTTGCTGCTAGCATTGCATTTCTTGACATTTTAGCCATTGATGCTTCTTTGTGTCCAACAGTAATAATTTTTCTGTCTACACTACTGAAACAATGTTTTCTAAGTTTATGAACAGCATCTTCATTACCACCTAATAACATTGGTATTGTAGCATCTAATGTATCTTCTTTCCATGTTGCTTCTCTTAGAAACTCAGGCCACATAATAAATTCTTTATTACTTCCCATTGCAATAAGAGTAATTTGATCTGGTCCTACTGTACTTCTAATTACAGGAATACCAGCTGCTCTTCTCATAGCTTGTAATACATTAGTTAAATTTAACTGTCCATTAAAGTTATCCGTAGGTACACATATGAATGTATATTCAACATCGTTCCAATCATCTATATGTTTTCCTTGAGCTGGATCCTCAATCAATATTTCTAGTTCTTGATTTGTACAGTTTTCTAAAAAGTATCTTGTTGCATTACCAACAAAACCATTACCCAGTATTGCTACTTTCACTTTTTAACTCCTCTAATACTTTTTGTTTGATTGTTTCAGCACATTCTTCACATAGAGCTGCATCGTGGTCATCCATCTTAAATACAATTCCACCATCAGTGAATTGCTTATCGCAGTTCTCACAAGTATATGTGTTCATTATATAAATTCAGCTTCTGCCATGATCTGAGTTAAGCATGCAACTAAGTTAACTTCTTGATCGGCTACAAAAGCAGACTTGTATTGATAGTCAGCTATTGTTAATACTATTGCTGGAACAGTAGATGCTTTGAATAGTTTTGATGAATTGTCATACAACTTCCTTAGAAGTGACACAGGATCCGAATCAATATTAGATCCTACCCACTTTCTCATTGCTGTAAAGTTCTTATCTTTTAAGTATTGTACTAACTCATCAAACTTCTCATTAGATACGTCTGTAAGAATACCAACGTCAACCATTCCAGTTGCACTGTATCTTTGTATTTCATTGATAGTTCTTCTAAAATCAGGAAAATACTTAGTTATAACCTGTGCTAGAACCTTTTGGTCATAACCTACCCCCTCAGCTTCTAAAATCGTTTCTACACGGTTTAAGAAGGTCTCAGCCACCTTTACACGGTGCTTACCCTCTATCTTAAACTCTACACTAGAACATCTAGAATGTAATGGTTCTATGATCCTGTTTTTAAAGTTGCAAGTTAGAATGAACCCGCAGTTCTTGGAGTACTCTTCCATGAAGTTTCTGAGCGCAGGTTGAGTTGACTGCGGGTTCAGATAGTCAGCCTCATCAAGGATGACATACTTACGACCACCTGCAAACGATACAGATGATGCAAAGTTCATTATTTCTGTTCTTAAGGTATCGATATTACCATTCATGGATCCATTGATTACAATATAATCTGCACCAATCTGTTCCACCATAGCTTTTGCAGCTGTAGTTTTACCTATACCAGGTCCACCTGCAAATATAAGATTAGGAAGTTCACCTCTTTTAACAAACTGTTCAAGGTTTTTCTTTAGTGCTGCTGGTAAAGCAACATCAGCTAGCTTCTTCGGTCTATACTTTTCTACCCATAAAAATTCATTCATACTATTCAACTGTAGAATTACTCTCCAATGCAATGTAATAGATTAGTCTTGGTCCTTGAGTATTCAACGAACTAAACTTACCAATACCTTTGGAAGTAATAACTACCTCATAATTAAGACTTAGTAGCTTTAGGTTTTCAGTCTTAAAGATAAATCTAAACTCTTTATCTGTTCTACCTAACTCTACTTCAAATTTATCTGCTGTTGGGTTCTTACTATCAATCGCTTGCAACTTAATATTACCATTATAACCAGTGACGGCTACTTCTGGTAAGTTAAGAACAGCAGATGCTTTTAACACAGAATTCAAATCATTCCACATTAGATTAACAGCAACGTCATGATCAGGCATAGATATCTCTTTATCAGGTGCTGATATAATCATACTAGCATCTGCAAAAGTATAGTTAACTGACTTCTTACCATCAGCTATTGTCATATACTTATCAGAGAATTTAATGTCTGCTGACTTCTCAAATAAACTCAAAGTACCTAAGAACCTGTTTAACTCATAGACAGCTCCACCTCTTGGAATAGTCTCCTGAATACTAGCTTCAGCAAGAATACTCTTTTGAGGTGATACTGTTTTTAGTTTGGATCCTGGAACAAATTCAATGCTAGGATTAATCAAAGCAAAGTTCTTTAGTACTTGTATTGTATCATCACAAAAATTCATATCACTTATCCTATTAATTCATCACCTTCATCCCATGCACAGCCTGTAAGGCCACCAGCTTGTAATGCTTTAAGAGTTCTAAGAACTTCTTGAGCATTTCTACCAGTGTCTAGTGCATTGATTGAAGCATGTTGAATTACTCTATCCTTATCAATGATAAAGGTTGCTCTATAACAAACACCCTCTTCTTCATTAACAATTCCTAGAGCATGGGACAAACCTAAACCACAATCTGCAGCTAAGGAATGTCTAATTTTACCAATTAACTCGTTTTGTTGTTTCCAAGCTAATTTACAAAATTCATTATCACCACTAATCCCAATGACTGTTGCATCATCAACTAATGCATCCATTCCTGCTATCTCTGTTGGACAGATGAATGTGAAGTCTTTCGGATAGAAGTAAATAACAGTCCAGTCATTTTTAGTTGGTCTGAACTCTTCCGCAACTTCAACTTGCGTGAATTGATTGTTTTCATCTACTCCTGCTAATTGGAATGGTGGAAACTTTTCGCCTACTGATAACATATTATCTCCTCTTACATATTTTTATTTTTACCGACCTTTGATGGGTCAGCTGTGGCGCTTACACCTTGGACTTGAGCCAAGTCAGCTAAGCTACCACCGAATACATACGAACCTGCATGAGATAATTGTATCCATGGACATAACCATATCTTCATCCCACATTTTCGTACCCACTGACAGAACATATAATCTTCGGAAAGATATCTGTTGCTGAATTCTTTAACGACATTACCGTCTTTATCTGTTTCTTGAACTTTCTGTTCACTAACAAATTCTAATATTTGTTTATGTGATGCTTTTGGATTAGCTTTCAAGAATTCTGGTAATGCTTGTTGCATTGCTGTCTGCTTGTTATCTATAACAGCATCAAAGAATGCCATGATCTCTCTACTACCATCAAAGTGTGCAGTCCTTACATGATCAGGTCTATACATTAGTTCTGGATATGACTTCTGAAAATGTTGTAATTGTTTCTTAGTAAACATCATAAATCCAGTTCCACCTTCTAATACTTCTGCTGGTTCTTGGATTTTAATATCATTACCATTTACTGGATTGAATACATAATCGCCTACAAACCTTTCTAAGTGATTAGGATCCTCGTCAGCAAGTCCTTGATTAACTGCTGCTGTCACTTTTTCCCATGAAATACACTTCTTAGGATATGGTGCACAAAGTACATCATATTCATTCTTCTCATCTTCATGATCAATCATAGCTAGCATTGTAATAACATCATTAGGATTAAATCCTATGTCACTATCAATGAATAACATATGAGTACTATCTGATCTCAAAAACTCATCACAGCAATAGTTTCTTGCTCTTGTAATCAAAGACTCATTGAATAAGAAGTAAAACTTTAATTCTATACCATAGTGTTTGCATAATGCAGCTAAGTCTGCTGCGCTTTTAGTAAACATACCATGACACATACCACCATACATTGGTGTTGCTACAAACAGCTTACGCTTTTGTAGTTGATCAATTTCTACTCTAATTTCCATACTTTTTGTCGTGCTCCTTATCGATTCCGTAATCGCCGTCATACATGGATAATGTTTCTGCTTCAAACATTAAGAATTGTCCTACTCTACTAAATCTCTGAATAGTAGCAGGTCCTCCTTTTACATGAAGTAGTCCAGCCATTACACCATTGTATCCGGAATCATATAATCCAGATGTAATGAATAGTCCATTTCTGTTAAGTGTTGATCTTGTTATAACCCAGCCAGCATATCCTTCTGGAATGTTAACTATATTGTCCATTATGATTTCGTATACACCTGGTTGTAATTCCCAATTGCCATTGTCATCAACCCAGAGCTTTTCAGATCCTCTGTGTGTCTTGTTATCACCTTCTAATCTAAACTCACTATCATTAAGTTTAAATATATCTTTAACTCTAAGGTCGACAGCATTAGGTTGACTATCACCTTCTTTTACACCTGTCAATAAGTCTTCACCTACTGATAATATATGTTTCATACTCATAGTTCTTCAATTACTCCTAATATTTCTGCTACCAAGAATGCTAATATGAATAGTTGAATCGATCCTAGCGTTAATGCTAATACACAACCACCTATTCTAAAACCAGACTTCCACATACTTACTCTGAAATGACTGTCTCTGTTATCCTTCACTTCAAATCTCCTTCAGCATCTGTCTGTGTAAAGTGCCATAGTAGAATAGTATAGTGAATGATCTTCAATAAGTCTTTCTTATTGTATCCATCTTTCTTGCCATATCTCATAGCATACTTGATAATGTTTGAATGACAAGCCTGTTCAACATGACCTATCTGTTTCCAAACATCAATAGTTTGAATCTCTTCGTCTTTTGTTCCGGCTTTTTCGTTTACGTAATGAGCCTTGTAAGTTCCAGCAATATAATTGCTTACTTCTTTAAGAATCTCATCTTCTTTGAATCGGTACTTCATTTATAGCCTCACTTAATTCATCAATATAATTTATGTTGTCTTTTGCAAGTTCAACTTTTATAGGATCATCTATCTTAGCATTAAAGTCAACATGCTTCTCAAACTTACCCTCAAACAATCCTGTTGGCGACTCATCAAAACTAATTCCATTTAGTCCAGCCCACACTGATGCACTACTGTCCCAAGTATCAATTGGAAAGTCTCTCATCAGAGCAATCTCATTTGGACCATCTACCATTCCTAAGAAATGAATCTTCTTACCATTTGACTTCGCAAGTGATAGTAATCCTCTTGCTTTGATCTCATTCATAAACTTCCATCTTGATAAGAATCTTTGTAGTTTATTTCCTGACTCACATTTATATGCATTTGGTACTGCAAGAATACTTACACCAATATAATCAATATATGGATTACTTGCAGCGAATGCAAATGAAGTAAGTAAATCTTCTAAGTCTCCAATAGTACTTTGTGGAACAAAGAATGTACCAAATCCAGCTTCTTTAAATACAGGAGCATATCTTCTTGCTTCGTCTATACCTACCATACTTGGATGATCAGGATGATCTGGAATTACAATATGAGTTGCGTTTACTTTACCAGCAAGATCAACTAATTGATCTCCTGGATACATCATTTGGCCTGTCTTGTATAATTCAAACCCACTATTATCCATAATGTTTATCTCATGTGGATTGTTTTTATACCAATCTGCATATGATGCATCATAATTATCTTTATCGAAATTCTCATCTATAAGATGAGCTAATGTTAAACATGCTCTTCTATCCTTTACTAAGTCAAGATGAGGTGTTGGTGCTATATGACAAAAATCCATTAATCTTCTCCGTATAATGCTCTACAACCATTTTCACCATCTTCTGATACTTCTATCATATGGAACCTACCAGGATAGTTTTCTTCAATGTAATCATGAAGATCATCAGCCATCATTTCACAAGATTTGTAATCTAGTTGTAGTGTGCCTTCGCTGTAAAGAGACTCTAGTTCTCTTTTAAATAATATAAATTCTATGTCTCTATCGTCATGAAATACTTCTATCTCAACTCTGAAATGAAACATATGCCTGTGAGGATACTTAAGAAACTCAACACCTTTAGGTGCTTGAGGATACTTATGTATTCCTTCTTTCTGAAATGTTATCCAAATTAACTTACTTTCCACGAAACTTCTTCCAATCTCTTAAAGGATCATCACTGTGATTAAGATAACACTGACCAAGTGCTTGTGCTTCTTGGATCCTTTCTCGTTCTAATACTAATAACTCTTCACGAGTCATTTCCCTTGGTTGTTCAAGCCATCTAATGTCTATCTTCTCACCAAACTTTCTTCTTAAATTACTTCTAAAGACAGTCCAAGAATACTTCCATCCTCTTCCACCTTTACTTTCTGGTAAGTGAACAGTAAATGTATGACCGTTCCTATGATAGTTATCAACATCATCTACAGTATCATGTTCTGTAGATCCTCTATATACTATCTCATCATTATCAGTTCGGAAGTATTCATATATACCACCAAACACTACATCATCTAATTGTTTTGCCATTATGATCCAAATCCTAACTGTCCTTTTACCCAGTCGTTAATTAAATTCATTTCTTCTTCTGTCATACTGTCACCAATCCACTAGTTGCTTGTCTCCAAGCCTTAATAATTTCATCATTGGTATCTGCAACAAATACATAACTTTGAAATGTGACTTCTGTAGGATCCATCTCACCTGTCACACAAATACCTTTTGCAAATCCCATTCCTTGTTGTGATTGTATCACCATTCTAGGATCCTTAATTGTAATAGTGGATCCATCAGTACTAACATACTTACCAACAAATTCACCCGCAAACGTCACTACTGTGACTATATCATCTTTCTTCATTCTAATATTCCGTAGCCTCCTACTGATACTGCAATAGCATTCCATGGATGTAATGACTCTTCATGTGAAGCAACAATACTGAAATCATTAATCTTACCATTGTCAACCCATTCATCTAATGCATTATGCATAATTCTAACAGCATCTTCACTAAATAATAAGTTAGCACCATTCAGTTCTGCAAATGCTTGTTCATCTCTTCTTTTAACAACTATCTGAACTTCTGTAGGAATATTTTCTCTACATAAGTCTACTAGGTCCTCAATCCATACAATATTGTCAAGCATTCTATCAAAAGCTACTTTGACTTTAAGTATCGATCTCTGTGAGTGTGCATTCGCTGCTGCCTGTCTTTTCGACCTCGCATCGTGCGCCAACTCAAAGCTGCAAGGACAAGTAGAACTATAAACGTAATCGATAGTAAGAAACCATCTGTATGCTCCATCTCTATATTGCCCCTCTAGTTCTGTCTTGTATGCAATGTGACCTCTAGCTTTTTCTTTAGAACCTTGCTTTCTAGTTCTAAGAGCTTCTTGGTACATAGGATATTTGAATCTAAGTTTACAGTATGCATTCTTTGCTCCTTGTCCTTCTGCTAGTTCTCTCAATGCCTTTTCCATGCCATCTAAAGAAAATGAGTCCTTTATCTTTTCATGCATGATTAGATACAGTCTTGATAAGTTAAGACCTTTTGCCATAGGATCATCTAAAGAACAATACAGACTTGCCTCTGCTTGAAGTAATTTGTCTTCACCTCCACTTCTACTTCTTAGCTTAACAGGTAAATCTACAGGAGCAATACCAACCTTCTTTAGTGGTACTCTTGCTCCAGGTAGTACTGGATCTACTTGTGGATCAGGTAAATCATCAGTATAAAAATCTTCATCATAACTGAAGATAGTGTCTGGCATTTTCTTAGAATAATCTATATTAGGCATGTGTTTCCTCGTTAATTGGTCTTTCCATATTGATTACAGTTGCTGAATTGCTTTCGTGCTCTCTTACTGTCACTCTTTCCACCCAACACCTTTCTCCATACAATGACTCTATTATCTCCGAAGCCTTATCAAAAGTCAACTGGGCAAATCTTTCACAACCAACTGCTTCTACAACTCGTATATCAATAAGGTTTTTATCTGCCAACAATTGTACAGTTTCCATTTCAGGATCATCTTTAGCAACAAGATATGTATGATCAAACATATGCTTAAGCCATTCTTTGAGTTGCTTAAGACCACCAAAGTCTACAACCCAATTTCTTTCATCTAGTTCGTGTGAACCAAAATCAAGTTCAAATTGAAGAGCATAACCATGTATTAGATTACAATGACTATCCGCTCTCCATTGTCTAAACGCACAAGAATGTCCTGTGCTATGTGTATAAGTCTTTCCACTTAAGAATCTTACTCTACCCATTCCATACTCCTATATAATGTAGATAAGGACTTTTACCTGTCCCTACGTGTTTAAAGAAATCTTCGAACTTATCTTCTGGACAAGTCCAATTACCACTTATTGTTATTCGCGTATCACCACTATCGTTCTTCTTAGTTAAATGAGGAACATATCCTGGAAATATAACTAGTCTTCCAACAGCAGGTTCTACTTCTATTAATGTTCTTCTTTTACATGCATCCATTACAAAAACTAAGTTTCCAGCATTCTCAGGCACTTTACTATAATATGCAAAGGCCATATTCTCTACTGGATAACCAGGATTCTCATGTGAATGATACATTGTGCTTTCACCTGGTTGTAAAATATGAGCCCATGTTGATCTATCTCTAGTTTTTAGTTCGTAATGAGGATTAATCTCTTTCATTTTCTCATCTACAATACTTAATAGCTTTTGAATTTCTGGAGTGTCTGGTAAATAAGAATCTTCATTGAAAGTATTACCTGGTGTATCATCAAACTTAAGATCCTTTCTAGCAAGGACATCTTCACTTATCTTTTCATTATCAATACCATCAATATCAAACACACTATAACCAACCGATATGATTGGAGAGAAATTACTTAATACATTTTCAACTGCCATACTATACTCCTATCAAATTGCCCCACAAGTAGGTGTGCACTCTTGCACTAACATTATATCCTCTTTGAAAAGCCATCTTAGCAACATCACCATCATGTACTTGTTGGCCTTCTACTGTAGCGCCAGCTGGCATAATCCATATTGGCCAATCGACTCCAGCTTCTCTAAATTTTTCTATTGTCTCATCTAATTCATCCCATGCAGCCTTATGTCCTGTCAATACAAACTTTAGATATCCTTTGCTTGCAAACTCAAGGTACTGAGCAACTACTTCTGGTCTTATTGCTCTCTTAGTAGTTTCACCTGCCACATTGAATAACTTAGGACTACATGATATCATTAGCTCACCGTTCCTATTATCTTTGTAGTCTTTCCAAAAGTCAACAAACTCTGGTCTAGGCATTTGTGTACCATTAGTTTCATATGTGACAAATAAAGGATAGTCATCATCATCAAACCAATGCTGCATAACTTCCATAGTACATAGCTGAGCGTGTTTCATTAAAGGCTCACCACCAGTGAAGCACATATGTCTCTTAAGCCACTTACCTTTGTTGTGTTCATTAGTAAACTCCTTTCTAATAAGGTCAGCTATCTCTCTTGATGATTGTTTATGCTGTAGATGTTTAAACTTCTTAGACCACGAATATGAACTATCACAACCATATTCCCATACAGGTAGTTCTTCTAATCTATTGACTTCTATAATATCAAAGTCTTTATATGGAAGTTTATGAGTACTAGGATCCGTTGGATCATCTTGACCAAATCCATTACATTGTAAGTTGCAAAGAAAGAATCTTAGCCATGCTGTAGGATATCCAGTATACTCTCCCTCACCTTGTATTGAGTCAAATATTTCTGAATATGCATATACGTTATTACTCATTCATTTCCTTTTTAAGTTGTTCGACCCACGTAATTAATCTTTGTGGTGTATGTGTCGGTTCATTATCCTCATCTATTGGCAGTCCCCAAAAGAAACCTTGGCCATCCGTACCTTCTGACTTCTCGAATGTATATTTTCTTACTGATACTTTACCTATAATTTCTCCGCCTCTATCGTTTACGACTTCTGCCATCATACCTAATGCATCAACAAAATTATTACCATAACCAACTTGATCTCCTAGTCCAAACAATGCTACCTTTTGACCTTTAAAGTCTACATGAGAAAATGTTTCATATGAGTCATTCCAATCATCTGAATATTCACCATAAGTATCTAACCTTGGTTCACACCAAGTTGGAGCTCCTAGTATAACTAAATCACCTCTCCACATTTCTGGTGTAGCTTTATCAACACAAGTTATAGATGTAGTCCATCCTTCCGCAACAGGAAATAGTAGCGCTAAATCTTCTGCTACCATTTTAGTAAATCCAGTTTCTGTTCCGTATATAATACTTACTTTCATCTTTGTTTTCTTAATATGTTCATGTTTTGTTTCATAATTTTCATCTTCTTACGAAACAGTTTCTTTCTTTTTGTGATTGCTCTGTCTAATACAAACTTACTGACAAGCCTTGTATAATCCAATCCTTCCATATGATCCATCTCATGTTGGAATATTCTTGCAGCCATACCTACAAATCTTTTAGTACACCAGTTGCCATAAGGATCCTGAAATCTAACTCTGACCATTTTAGGTCTTTTTATCTTTAACCACAACAAGGGAAAAGATAAACATCCTTCATCTAGTAATATATCTTCCTCATCAGAGAATGTAATTCTTGGATTGAAACAAGCGAATGGAGGTTCACCAGCCATTGTAAACATTCTATAAGGCAATCCTAATTGGTTAGCAGATAATCCTATGCCACCCAATGCACCCATGTGATTAATAACATCGATAGCTAATTCTTCTGGATCCACAGGAGGATTATTAAAGTCAAACTCTTCTATACGTTTATGTAATATAGGATCGTTCTCAGGTACTAAGTTGTACTTAAGTTTATATTCTTCAATTTTTTTATCTTCTTCTGCGCTCATTATACGATCCTTGAAAAGTTCTTATGCTTTTCAAACTTAACTACATTGTGAAACTTGTCAAGTAGTTGATCAGTTTTATGGGATATTATAAATGTATTTTGATCTAAAGTCAACTCATTTATTATTCTCATAAACTCATCTGTACCATTTACATCTAATGAACTGTCAAACACTTCATCTAACACAAGTAAGTTTGTAGCTGCACTGTTTTTCATCTTAGCTATTGCTCTCCATGTAAATAGAAGTGACAAATCAATTCTCATTTTTTCACCTTCACTAAATGAGTCATATGAGAAGTCATCTCTGTGTCTGGATCTTATAACTTCTTTGAAATCTTCATCTAAGTGAAACTGTACAAAGAAGTCCATTGCAGCTAAGTATTTGTTTACAAGTTTATTAATAACTGGAACATATTGTTTTACAATACGAGACTTGATACCAGTATCTCTTAATAGATCGGTTGCTACACTTAAGACGTTCCTGTCTTGTCTAAGTTTGTCTCTTTTTGCAATTGCATCATCGAGCTGTTCTTTGGAAACATCGTTTCTTGCTGATTCAATCTCTTGAGCTCGAGCTGAATCTTTTGCCTCAGTAATTTGTTTTTTGATCGATTCAATGAAGCTATTAAGGCTTTCTTCTGCCTGTCTCTTGACAGCGACTGTAGTTTGTAGTTGTTGGACATTTGTCTTGAGCGTCTCCAGGCCGTCAACCACAGTCTCGGCTTCTTGAATAGCTTTTTCAATTTCGACCAGTCCATCTTTATTCTTCTTTACCTTTTCTTCGTCCTTAGCAATTCTATCTTCTTTAAATGATTGATCTATATCCTGTTCACAGGTTGGGCAGACATCATTTTCTTGAAGGAATTTTATGTTCTTGTTTAACTTAAGAACATTATCTTCTATTTGTGCTTCTAGTGATGTTAGTTGAGATAATCTTTTTGATGCTTTAGGTAGCTTATTAACGTCAACCAATAGTTTGTCTATCTCTGTATTTAGTTCACTTAGTTCATTAAGTATATCTTTTATCTCTAATTCTTTTTCTTTTATTTGTTTCTCTTTTTCTTTTTGAGCTTCTTCTGCATTATCTTGTAATTTAAGAATATACTCTTCTTGCATTTGAATTTTATTATCAATCAGTTCTATCTGATGATCCATCTCTGTCAGATTTTCTTTATTAGATTGAACTTTACCTTTTAGGATCCCAGCCATAATACTAAAGATTTGAATATCTAAAAGGTCTTCAATAATTTCTCTTCTATGTGGTCCACTTAGTTGCATGAACGGTGTAAAATTACTGGATCCTAATACAACAATCTGAGAGAATGATTTATGATTTAGTTTAAGTATTTGTTGTTCTAATATTTGTTGATAATCTTTTGTATGAGCTTCTTGATTTAACAATGTACCATCTTTATAAACTTCAAAGAATCTTGGTGCGTGTCCTCTACAAACTCTAAAATGATGAGAGCCAATAGTAAATTCAACTTCTACAGCCATATGTTTTTTGTTAATTGAATTAACTAATTGTGGATTGTTTACTTTTCTAAATGGTTTCATGAACAAAGCATAACTTAGTGCATCCATAAATGTACTCTTACCTGCACCATTTTCACCAACAATTAAGGTTTTGTTATGTTCGTCTAATCTAAGTTCGGTCCAATGATCACCATATGATAGAAAGTTTTTCCATCTAACAACATTAAAATTTATCATGTTATAGTAAGTGCCTCGCTATATAATCCTTTAACTAAAGTTCGTAATTCTTCTTTATCAGCAGTAGTCTCTATACCATTAATATATTTGTCAAGTATAGTTAATGTATCTTCTGCTTCAGTAATTAGTTCTCCATCATCTTGTAAGTCTAAATGTAAATGATCATCTACAACTTGTATGTTTAAGAATCCAATTTTTTCAATTTTATCTATATACATATCATATAACTCTGGATGACATTTTTCAGAAACAATAATCTTCAAACAACTTCCTTTGTAGTTAGATATAATATCTGTCTGATCGATAATATCTTGCATTGTCCAATCTGTATCATTATACCAAACTTTATAGAACATATCAAATGGATTAGCAATAAATTCTAACTCTCTTGTTTCTGTATCAAAAATATGAAACCCTTTTGTATCTTCATAGTCTGTCCATGTCATTTGATATGGAGTTCCAAGATATGTCACGTTGCCTTGAGTAGACTTTGTATGATAATGTCCTGTGTATACTATATCAAACTTCTTAAGCCAATCAATTCCATGACCTTCTCTTATATAATATCCTTTATTCATTTCAAAGTTAGCAAGTTCCAAATGTCCAAAAAGGACCTGTGCTTTCGTTTCTTCACATAACTTAAATGTCTGTTCAGAATTGTCAGCACAGATCCATGGAACCATCATAATGTCACAACCACCAATCTCTACCTCAGTAGGTGAACTATAAGGTATGACATTATCATAATCAGAACAAAGTAGATCAATAGAATTTAACTCTAATGTGTTCTTGTAGACACTATCATGGTTTCCAACTAAAACGTGTAATTTGATATTATTTTCAGCAAGGGGTTCAAAGAACATTTCTTTTGCAGATTTAAGTGAAGTAAATGAAATAAACTTTCGTCTATCAAATGTATCACCTAGATCAACAACAGTATCAATGTTATGTTCTTTTAGGTACGGAAAGAATATTTGACTATAGAATCGCTGAAAGTAATTAGCGAATCCTTGGTTGTCGTTTCTTGCTCCGAAATGTAAATCAGTTATTAGTGCTATCTTCATTATCTATAAAATTTTCAATTCCTTCAGCTTTCTTTTCTTCTCTTGCTTGTATCCTTTTTTCTTTTTTCTCAGCTTCTTTATTCTCAAAGTCTTGAACGAACTGTTTCATATATTCGTTTTCTAAATGGATTGCTCCACCTTGACTTTCACCAGATCCTTCAGATACAAGATCGTCATATATAACAGATCTCTCTAAGGTCTTGTGTTTAATATAAAGTTGCTTCTTTTCTTTTTGTATTCTTCTCAAGTATGCATAATATATAATCTGTGTGAAATAAGCAAAAGGATTATTTGACTTCTCAGGATTGAAATTGTCGATATAGTTTATACAATTTTCTATACCGTCACTTATCATTTCATCTCTATATGTATAGTTAATAAAGTTAGGTTTTGTAGATAACCTATTTGCTATCTTGAGTAAACATTCACCTATGTATTCTGGTACTTTAGGTTTTGGTTGTTTAGCTTTTTCTGCAGCCGCACAATTCTTTTTCCACTCTATAAGACATTCTAATAGAGCTGCGTTGTTTACATAATGTTTAGATTTTGCCATTAATGTATAGTCGTGTTAGCGTTTAATATTTTATCTGCGACTGCTTCTAACACTGCCTCCTCTTCATCGGTTAATTTAAAGTTGCTAGGATCCTCAAATGTGGATGTATCCTTGCGATCGAGTATGTTATCTTTTACGAAGTTCTCGTAGTTAGTCTTAGCATTATCACTTAATTTCTCTTGAAAGGCAACAACTCTTGTCTTATCAATCTTCATAACTTGCGACTTTGCAAACAATAGATACGGCATTGCTTGAACAATTACACCCATAGGTCCTCTATCTCTATAGACCTTTACGGGATGTTCAATCTCAAAACACTGAGCATCAGCTCCTCGAAACCTTGCAATGATTTCAGTACCGTCTGCTAAGAATATTGTTATGTAATTGTTATCAGTCATTTAGATTTACTTTGTAGATTTTGTAGTCAAACTTTTCTTCGTTATAGATTTTTATCCTTTCAGCAAAATGTTCTAATGTATAGTTCTTTCGTGACTTCCAAGTTAAGTCATCACCTATATCATATAAAGTTGCTTTTTCTTTTCTATCGGATCTTCTCAATCCTCTACCAATTGATTGTAGTACTCTAATCTTACTTTTACTCGGTGAGGCAAAAATAACATTATCAAGGTTTCTAATATTGATACCTGTTGAGAAAGTACCATAGCTAGCAACAATAAGCGAATCAGTTTCTTGTTCTACAATACCTCTGATTCGTTCTCGTTCTTCTGCTTCCACTCCACCGTGCACTAAGAAGGTAGGTTTATCATTTATAAGATTCTTTTCATCCTCTATTAATTTGAATAAAACCTTTCCGTGCTTTTCAACGAATTGATAAAGTAAAAGTGTATTACCTTTCAATCCATAGGCAAGATTTTTTATAAATCTATTACGAGCTGGATTGCCAACTAGGAAATCTACCTCGTCTTGATATTTATCTTTTTTATGGTGCTCTTTTGCAAGCATATTATGATTTAATATAATAGCCTTTATTTTAAAGTCTGCTAAAGTTTCTGAATCAATAAGTTCTTTAGTTGTTGTGACTTTCTTTACGGATCCAAACAATCCTTCTAATACAAGTTTATGTGTTTGTGTACCATCTAAAGTACCAGTAAATCCTATCCTGTTAGGACAATCAATTAACTTACTCATTAATGAAGTTAAAGATTTAGCTTTGTATAAGTGTGCTTCGTCTCCTAATACTGTCTTAAATCTTTTAAACCAACCTTTTGGTTGTTTGTATATTGATTGCCATGTACTAATAGTTATTGGTGCTGTGACATTTTTATCTTCACCTGCAGATATAGTTTGTATCATTCCTTGTGGAAGTCCATATTCTAAGAAATCACTTTTCATTTGTTGTACTAATCCTACAGTTGGTACTACAATTAATACCTGTCCTACATTCCAAAAGTATCTTGCTAATGCATATATGATTAGAGACTTACCACTTGCTGTAGGAGATAAAAGTAATGCTCTCTTATTTCTTACTGCATGAGTAAATGCTTCTACTTGATAATCTCTTGGTTTGAAAGGTAGTCCTAGTCCTCCTAAGTGTCTCTCAGCATCTGCTATTGTAAACTCAACGCCATTAAATCTTGGATCATCTACTTCAAAATCTAAATCTCTTTCTGCTGCAAACTGTTGAACATATGGAAGTAATCCTGCATATAGATTTCCAGTTGAACTATTGTATAGTCTAATCTTTCCGTCCCAGAACCTGTTGCGAACTTGAGGCATAAACTGAGCACCAGGAACATCAAAAGTGAAGTATTCACTTAGTTCCTGTGCTGTTCCTAAGTCACAACGCACTTTCATATGTACGTCGTTTACGTATTCAATCTGCATTATCTGTCTAAAAGACTTCTTACGCCCTCAACTATTGCATAAATTATTAGTCCCCATATAACTATGGATCCAACTATTTCTACCACATACCATGGAAAGAAAAATATATTAAGTAATGATTGCATTATACCCCCATCTTGAATTTTTCCCAATCAATAGCAGCTTTTAGATTGAAGCCTCTATTGGTTAGAGATTTGATTGCACTATCTAAGAAATCTACTTTTTCTTGTTGATATGCAATCTTTAGTTTAAAATCTATAACTTCTTGATCAGAATCAATGTGTGCATCAAGATCAGCTTTTAGGATCTTAAGAGGATTAGGTTCCCATCCTCTTGCTTTCATATCATCTCTATCCATATTGCCTTGAAGCCATTGAGACTTATCAAAGGTTAATTGCTTGAGTTCTTCTTGAAGTTTTCTAAGAACGAGACGTTCAGTACTATAAAATTTATAATACTTACTGTGCAGTTGAGGAATTTTATTTGCTTCCTCACCTAGTTCAGTACGGTCGATGTTTGCATCTTTCGACCACAGTTCGTGTAATTGATCTAATGTCATAATAAGTTCACCTTGGGTATAATATACTAGAAAGTAGTGTTTAAGTCAACACTAAACAGTTTCTATATTGTATACTCTATATCTAAATGAAGCTGTTGCTTCAACATAATCTACATCACCAGCTCTGACGTCAAAAGGAATGTCAGATAAGGATACTGGTACTATTTCCTTGAATGTACATTGTATGTTAGATTGCATTGCACTGTTCAAGATCATTAAAGTAGCATCACTGAATACAGTATTACCACCTGCAGCAGAAGTTATGTTGTTTGAAGTGTTATATATTTGTCTTGACTGATCATAGGATTCTGGGAAACCTAATGCAACCATCCAATCAAATAGTTCTCTATAGTTAGCAAGATCCTCATCTACTCTAAAAGATATTGTGAGATCCTGGAATGTAATATGATCACCAGCAAATGGTAATCTAGTAAATGGCGTTTGTGTATCAACCTCTCCTAGATTCAATCCTGGAAGATTGATAGATTGAATAAAGAAGTTTGTATTAGGCAACTTATTAATCATGAACTTAAACCCTAGTGGGCTTAGCATGTTAATGTTAGTTGGTGTTCCTACTACTTTATCTTTGGCCATAATAGTATTTATCTAACACCAGCACCATCTTTTGTAGTACACCATGCATGACTATCATTGACATTACCATAGTAAGCTATAACTCTAACTTCAATACTTTCTCTAGGACTATATCCTTCTGCTGTAGCTAAATCATCAAATCCAGAATGAAGTGTTGGTATGAATGGAGTCTCAGCACTATCATATGTTTTGAATACTACTATTTCATCTTTAGTCATCTTAGGATAATAATACCACTTGTGGTTCTCGTTATAAGATGATTGATATACTTGAACTTCTTTATCGTCTGCTCCTTGATTTTGATGATATTGCATCAACTCAGAAGGTATAAGTTCTTCTTCAGTTATTGTTCTTTTATCGCAAAGAGCCAATGGTACATTCATACCATCTGGGTCAAACCTTCTCCATATGTTGAATGCTTGAGCCCTTTCTGGAAATGTATTATACTCTTCAAATTTTGGTTTTAATTTATCATCCCAAAACTCTGTTGTAAAATCGTTGTGTACTAATCTATGAGCTTTCTTGATTGCAACATTAGCTTCTTGTCCAATAGCTTCACTTCTAACATTATGCTTAGGTATCATAATAATGAAATCTGCATTCGTGACAGTTAACATAAAGTCTTGTATCTCTTTATAATAAACTTCTTTTACTTCTTTAAAATCATAAAAGTCTTTAGTGTTAGATTTATGCTCAAACAATTGAAACCCAGAAGTGTTTATTCCTAATCCTTCTGTAGTTCTTGCATCGTGAATGGTGACTGGTATATGTTCATATTCAGCATCACCGCCTTTATAACCTGGTCTGAGAATTGGTGTCTCTTCACCTGGTTCAAGAGGCTTTCTATAGATTAATTTAGATTGTACCATTGGCATCCCTCATATTATTTACTGTTTACAAAGTCGTTAAATTGTTTTGCAACATTGATAACATCTTGGGCCGTCATTGGAGTTGATAACTCCGTAGGATATTCTGGCCACGGAACATCTTTCTGTTCCTGTGCTCTACAAACCATATTGTGATATCTGTCTGTAATTGCGTGTCTGTTATCTTGCAATAACCCCTGAGCTTGCGAAAGCAAGTCGGCTCTGATTTCATAGCCTGATTTATTGTCTGACATATTTCCTCCTGTGTGTATGTGTCATTAATATTTATTTTACCCTAAAACGGGAAAAAGTCCTATAGCATTCACTATAAGACTCACTCCTGGACTGCTTTGATGTCGGACTTACGTAGTACTCGTTAATCTCAGTCATCCGGGTAGCAATTAAACTACCGTTCAGTAAAGAGAAGTGATCCCGAACCGCCGTTCTGTGTTACCATCCTTTCGCAAAGGTGCCTATCACTTTCCTACTGCGGACCTTCCTCTTAGTCTATTACGTTTCTAAGACTTGGTCTCTCCTCACTCGAGCGTTTCTTCAATGACGCATCTAGCTCAGTCTATATTGATTCGTTATTAACTACCCATCTCTTACCGATCTTTCCAGATCCCGCCATCCTTAAGCTGCGGTATGGGGTCTACACCTGTCTTCTGTTGCTTCTGGTTTGGTAAGGACCTTCGTCACAACAACCATCTTCACCTGCACGTGCCACTCTTTCAGACACTTTCCCTAGCCGGTAGGGGTGTTTCCCTCAATATGTATACATTATCGTATAAAACTGACTTAAGGTCAACGATTTTTTTTAAATTATTTCCAAATAACTTCTTTAAAATTTTCTTTAGGTAATCCCCAGAATTTTTGTTTCCAGTCTGACTGTTCAAAGAATCCTAAGCCGTGCCATTCTTCTTTTCTTGATATCATTTCTTTTGCTCTTTCATCAAAGTCTGCATTAAGAACAATCTCTTCTACTATCTTTTTATGTTCTAATACTTCTTCGAAATGAAATCCATCCCATTCAAAATGTAATAGTTCAAACACATTAAACTCATCAGCATAATCAACTGATATGTCTACACCCCATTTAGGTCTCATGTGTACAAATTTATTGAATATAGGATCCGATACAGCTTTTCTTTTTAGTTGTTCTTTTGCTTGACCATTGAATCCATGTCTGAAATATAAGTCTGCATGATTGAGATGTGGACCAGATCTTTTAGGATCCTGATCTTCGAACCATGGAGTTTTACAAGTGAATAGATATCTATGTGCTTTTGGATCATAACCGTTTGCTGTTGCATATTGGAGTTCGACATAAGTCATGTCATATCCATTCTGGTCAAATAAGGAGAGATCAAAATCGGAGAAACCATCTAAGATTTTTTCTGGTATTGGATCTGTCCAATACATGGTTCCATCCAACTGATTATCTGTAAGGATAAGTTTCATGCAAATGTATTTATACAAACCAAAAAAAAGAGGCCCTAAGGCCTCTTTTAAAACTATATGTAATAAAGATTACATTAAGTTTGCAATTGTGAATCTTCTGTAATACTTGTTAGCATTATCATCCAATGCACCATTACTTGCTAATGCGGAAGTACCTCTAGCAAATGGGTTCTCAACAACGCCGTAACGAGTTTTGAATCCAATTTTTGGTTGGAAAGTATCTTCGCCAACCGCTCTCACCATTTGTAGTGGAACGTATGGGCAATAGAATAATCCAGCGTCAAATGCGCTTGATCCTTTATAACCAACAGTAGCATACTGTGATCCAGATGTTGTTACATATGGGTCGATGTATACTCTAATTCTGCCATTAAGTACACCAGCAAAAGTAGCACCAGTGTCATCTACTTGTAGATTATTACTGTTAAGTGCAGGAGTGTAGTCTAGGACACCAGCCATTTGTAATGCAGATGCTACATCTGAAGAACAAAGCATGATGTTACCTTTCCCTCTCCTTGTTTGTTTTGCGATTTGGTTAGCTTCTCTTTCGAGTTGGAACATAAGTCCTTTGAACTTTTCAACCATCCATCTACCGTTAGAATCGGTATCTAGGTCAAAAGTACCAGTTGACGCTACGTTCTCTTGTGCACCAGATTCAGCTACCAAGTTAACTGTTCTTACGATCTCTCTGTTGATCTCAGCAAGAATTTCAGTTGACAAGATGTTTGCTAATTCTGTTTCAGCATCTAAACCATGAATTGCTTTAAGGTCTTGAGCTAGTTCCATTGAGTACTCAGCTTTAAGAGCTCTTGATTTTGCAGTAACGGAAATTTTCTCAATTGAGAAAGCCATTTCAGCAAATGCAGTATTACCTGATGAACCAAGTGCCTCAGCTTGAGCTGTGGACATACCAGCACCGAAGTTATACGAAGTAGAGTTTCCACTTGGGAAAGTTCCGTCTTGCGCATTACCTAAAGTATTGTTTCCAGAACCTGCAACTACTGAAGAGAATTCAGTATTTGCTTCGTTATAGAAAGCCTCGTCGCCAGACTGAGAACTATATCTTGATCTCATTGCAAAGATAAGACCGGTTGGGCCTGTCATAGGCTGAACACCAGCAATATCATATGCAACCAAATTAGGCATAGCACGTCTAACTAAACTAATCAATACTGGGTCATAGTTATCTATGTTTGAACCAGTTTGGTTAGCTGGAGCTGCCTCTAATAAAGATTGTGGACCGAAGCCTTGTTCTTCTTTAAGAGATCGCTCAGTATTTTCGAGAAGTACAGCTGTTACCGCTTTTCTATGAGGATCAGAAATATTATCTAAATCTTCATGTTCGAGGACCGGCTGCCATTTCTCTTGTAAATTATCGTAATTTGACATTTCGTTTATCCTCCCGAATTATTTTCGAATAGTCCTTTTTATAGCCGCTTTATACTTATCCATTTCTGGGGTAGTACTAATTTGAGTTTCTTCCTCTAAATCGACTGGACCAGCATCTTCGATAGTATCGTCTGTTTGCGGTTTGCTGAAATATGATTCTTTAAGGGTATTAACCTTCTTCTCATAATCCTCAGCGTTCTCATAATCAAGCCCTTCCGAAAGACTTCTCAATTTGTCTTTCTGTGCCTCAGTCAAACCATCAACAGCTTCTGAGAAGATATTAGCTACTTGTGCTTCTTCAAGCTCTTTTGCTAATGCAATCTTTTCATTAACTTCGTTGTCTAGTTTTTCCTCTAGGTCTTTAACTTCAGCGGATAAACCTTCTAGGGCATCAACACCGTCACCTTCTGGTAGAACGATTGAGTGTTGCTCGATTAGGTTCTTGAATCCAGCGAATAAAGATTCAGCCATTTCCACTTTAAGTGAATTGACTACTTCTACTTCATTCTCTTTCATCCACGCCTCTGCTACGTAATCTAAGTATTCTTCTGAACGCTCTTGAAGTTCTTTAGATTTTTGCTCGATAGCTTCGTTTAGTTTATCTTCATAAACTTCTTTAAGCTCTTCTTCTATTGCAATAATCTTAGAACCAACAGCTGCTTCAAAAACTACCTCAGCTTTTTCTTGCAGTTCTTTTGGTAGATCAGTTCCGTCAAAGATGTCTTGGACATCTTCTTTGATGCTTCCTTGGCCAGGTGTAGCTGTAGAATTTTTGGACATTTTCTCTCCGCCATTCTTATCTGCTTTTCTGGAAGGTGCTTCTTTACCGGAATTATCTAGTAATTTGTCGTATTCAGCTTGCAGGCTAGTTTTATTCATTCCTGACATTTTAGACAGCATAGCTGATATCATCTGAGACTTGCTAAGTTTAGGCATAGGATCTGCTCCTACACTTTTGTCAGCCGGTCTCTTGTTGTCTTTAGTTGCCACTGGGTCAGCGACTTCAGAGTCCTCTTTGTCTGCCTTGAATTCGTCAAGCTGCTCAGTATCTTCTGAGACTTCCTCGACGGACTCAGAGGCTTCGAGAATATCCTCGTCCTGAACAGTCTCTAATTCTTTCTCGGCCATTTAAGTTTCTCCCTTTTAAATATCTAAATAGAGTTTAAGTCTATTTTATTTATATTACAATGTGTTTAGAAATTGTTGAAAAGCCCTTATAGTGTTCTCGTTAAGTGACTTTGCAGACTTTTGTCCAATTTCCTGTATTTTATCAACTACTTCCATAGCTCTCCAATTACCAGAGGCTACATCGTAGATCCATTCCGTTCCTTCCATAACACCATTTACAAATGCATCTGGTGCAGAAGGATCCGCAACAATATCACCAGCAGTCGCTAGCATGAAGTCATTTTGTACTTCAGCTACACCGTTCCTCTCCTTAAGCGTCCCCATACCTCTTGATGAAACACCAAGCATACAGCCTTCGTCCATAAGGTTCTTAACAATGTTTCCCATAGGAGTGTCCATAATCTTTGCTTTACCCACAAAGTTAGAACCATCCTGTTTGAGTTCTTTAATCATATGAGAGACTCTATCTAAGTTGATAGTAGGTCCAGCAGGGTGTCCTAATTCTCCATATGCTCTGTTCTTTTGTATGTATTCTTTATCGTATCTGTTTACTTCTTTTAATAAAGTTTGAACAGGATACATTCTGCCATTTCTGTTTTTCATATCTCCTTGCATGAAGATACCTTCGATAAAGTAATCTTGCTTCTCGCCTTCTTTACCTTCTTTTAAAAAGTTGACAGCTTCAAAGTTTTGTTCTGTTATTAACTTCATTTATTATACCTTGTCGTAGTCAGATGTGAAAGTGGATTTCTTTGTTGCTTTAACATAAACTGTATCGTTTGATCCACCAACTACTATGTTTAGATTTCCTGAAGCACCTTCTATTTGTTGAATGCCTCTTTCTGAGAATCCATATTCTCCATTATCACCTGTCAAAATAGCAATTGTTTCACCACCACCATTTGTACTATTAGCACCTCTGATGATAGTTGTATTACCGCTATGCATTATACTATCAATGAATAAATGTGTTACGGTTTCTACGTCTGTGTTTGGATTGGCAAGAGAAGTTAAGTTTATATGAGCATTAGCACCAACAACTCTAACAGCTACTGTTCCGCCTTTTACGTGATTGATGTAAACATTACTAGCTGCCATTATTTCTTACCTCCATGGTAATTAACTTTGATTCCTGAGTCATGAAGATCATCTATGTGTCTATCATGAATAGTTTCACCAGGCTTAATTCCACCATGCTTCTTCATTTTGGATCCAACACTGTGAACTTTGTATTGATTGTTTCCGTGTGGCTTAAGAGTGACTGACATAGCTTCGTCAACTACTTCTTCTTCGATAGCCATTCTAACAAAATCTTCTGCAGCTTCTCTATCGTTCTCTACCATACGATCAAAGATGCCTTGATTTTGACCTGCAAGAGAGTTTCTTACCTCTTCGATCATTTCATCAGTGATTTCTAACTCTTCATTTTTTGCAGCATTAGTAGCCTTACCGTGCATTACTGCTTCAGCATCTTTACCATATCTTTTTACGAAATCTTTCTTAGCATCTTTCATGCCTTTTAAGACTTCTTCTTTTCTTTTCTTTTCTGCGTCTGTTAGTTTTTTCTCATAAACAGCTTCGTCTTCGCCGTCATGATATCCACTGATTTTGGATTTGTCTTTTACTGTGTTTCCTGAAAATTGTGCGTCAGGTGCTACAGGATGTGGGTTCTTCTGTAGGATATGCTTACCGATGAATCTGGCTGTATCATCTGTAGGCGCAACAGAAAAATCTTTGCTAGCTTCCTGAATTATCTGTGCTAATGTCTTCGCCATGTTCTTCCTCTGGTTGGTCCTCTTCTACTGATTCGTTATCTTCTTCAACTTGATCTATCTCTTCAGATTCTTCTGCTTCTACTTGATCTAATTGATCGAGTACTTCTTGTTCAGAAGGTTCTTCAAATTGTTCAACGTCAGCAGGTTGAAACGTATTCATACGAACATCCTGTCTGAGAGCATCTACCTTTTCGGCTGCTCTATCATACAAGGCCTGCGAAACTTCTTTCGCTGCTTTGTTTCCTTGCCCTGCCCCTGCAAAGGCAATAAAATTATTTAGATCTGCCATTATAATTATCTCCTACTTATTTATTATTTATCGCTACTCAGGAAACTCATCTTCGCCCATTTCTGGCTCTTGTTGTTCGTTTTCCTGGTTCATTTCGTTGGCTAGTTCTTCTATTTCTTTATCACTTTGTTGTAAAATATTCTTTTTAACCCAAGTTTGAGAATAGTACTTGCCTAAGTATTGATCAATATCACCTGCAACTCTTAATCTTTCAGTAAGAATTTCCATATCTTTTAATTCACTAAAGTGGTTATCTATAATATAATCAAAAGATATAAGGTGTTTAATTTCTGTGTATTCTTCTGGAGTGACAACTCCTCTTAATACTAATTGTTTCTCTAATGCTTCTTTAAATAGTTCAGAAAATCTTAGTCTTAATCTTGTAATAAACTTTTGATATTTAATCTCATCTCTGCTTATTTCTGAAGCTCTACCAAGACTAAATCCTTGTTCTGGTTCTAATCTTGATACTGGAATGTTTAATGCTCTATATAATTTCTTTTGGAAATATAAAACATCTTCCATCTCTCCTAAGTTTTGTCCAGCTGGTAGTGTTGTAATCTCTGTACCTCTGCCTCCCTCTCTTCTTGGAAGCCAATAGTCTTCCAACATAGTCATAAACTTTCTATCGTCTCTAACTTCACCTGTGCTAGCATCATAAACTAATCTATTCTTATGTTTAGTCATCATGTCTCTAAGATATTGCTCTGCTTTCATCTTAGGTAGATTACCAACATCAATGTAGAATATTCTCCTTTCAGGTGCTCTTGATATTCTGTAAATAACAGTAGCATCTTCTAGGATCCTTAATTGGTTTAATGGTTTTATAGCTTTGTGTAAGTGACCAACTACTAACTTGTTATCCTCAGACATGAGCCCGGAAGTGCAATGTAGTATTGAATCTTTTGCAATTTTTAGACCTTGAGTAGTACCAGAGTCAGTCGGTGAGAGTCCTTTCCCACCTTTATAACCTTTTTCGTTGTATAAGTAATACTCGTTTTTTATTTCTTGTAATTTTACGTTTGTATTGAGACCTTGTCCTTGTGCTGCAGGAATCTTTCTTTTTTTCATTTCCCTAATCTTTCTGATCTTTCTTGGATCAATAAATCTTAGTTCTTGTATTCCTGTGCCAGGATCATTTTTATCTACTATGATGTGATAGAATAATCTACCATCAATGTACCAGTGTCTAAAAATATCGTATGATTTTGTTTCGAAGTGAAGTAGTCTTTTTACTTCTTCGAATTCTTGAACTATCTTTTTCTTATACGATTCAGATCCATCAACTTTGTCTAAGTTAATTTTAACAGTATCTTCTTTTGGTTCGTATGTGATAGATTCGTTGACTATGTCTTCAATGGCTAGATCGCATTCTGGTTGCATTGCCATTGTTCTATATCTTGTGACCAGTTCTGCTTCTGATCTGGCAGTTGATTCTAAATCAAGATATTGTCCGAATACTCCACCTTCAGAAACAATCGCAGCACCATCATCACGCTGTGGCGCGACGAAGGATCCTAAATCGTTTTCTTTATTTTTGGTGGCTCGTTTTATCTCGAAGCCGAATAGCTCTGCCATATGATTACCTCATAATATATTTATATGACAAATGGTCCCTTATATAGGGACCAATGTCAACAGTTAATTCTTAACTACCGCCTGCGTCGCCGGTTATACCTTCGACTGTCCAGTAATCGTATGCCCAAGTGATGTCAAACTGCTCAAAAGTATCAGTTGTTTCCCAATCTAATGGAATTTCTGAGACGTTGACTGGCCATAACCCATCAAACTTATATACTCTAACTGGTACACCAGTCTTAGAGAATTGTGTGACGGTTGCTTGGCCTTTATAGCTTGATGGAGCACTTGAACCAAACCCTCTCACGTTTCCTTGGTGAGAATTGATATTTTGCATCCATTCTTCAACTGCATCTCTAACTAAAAAGTCTTCATCGTTGATAACAGTTGTGTTCCATTCAACAAAAGTTCTGTCACCTGCTATCTTAACCTGTCTTCCAAAGTAAGGTACAATCACCTGACCAAGTGTTGAACTTGGGATGTTTGTTGCTCTTACCATAAAAGGTACTTTTAAGTCAGCGGCTGCAGTAACAGGATTGCTGAACTGCACTTGGAAAAGAGCTGGACGAGCACCACCCAAAGTGAGCTGTGATCTTATTTCATTTACATTAAATGCCATTTTCTGCCTCTCCCCCTATTTATACTGAACCAACAATTTCTGAGAACTCTACTCCGGTTCTTACCGCAACAAAGTTTAATTGTATGAAATTAATGGACTTAGCAGGTTTGATAAAGATGTCCCCAACAAATTGGTTCTGATCTATTACCTCTCCAGTGTTATTTGTTTCGTCACAAACTACTTTAAAGTCGTAGATACCTCTACGTCCTTGAACCTCTCTCAAGAATGGTTCTACCAAGTTCTTGAATTGAGCTCTAGTAAATTCGTCGTTAAATTCAAACAGTGCAAACTCAGATGCTGTAGCAATTGCTTTTTCAAGAACAATGAATAATCTTCTTACATTAATTCTATCAAATGCGCTAGCTGTTCCTTGTGCAGTCTTGTCTCCAAACAATACTGTACCTTTACCTGGGAAAGTCACAACTGGGTTGATATCTTTCTGATAAAGTTGGTCTCTTTCAGCTTTTTCTGGGTTATAAGAAAGTTTAACTACATTCTTAACATTACCTCTAGCGAAACCAGCTGGTGAGAACCAAGGATCTCTGTTTTGATCTGTTCTAGCACACAATCCAGCTATATCACCATTTAGTGGTACGTGAATGTATGCATCGTTAAATTTATCATATGTGTATTTGTATCCTGAGTCAATAACTGCATATGAAGATGAACTAATTGAGTCTCTGAATGATATAATGTCATCCATCTCTCCATTTATGTTATTAACTACGTCTGCTCTACCTGGTGAAGCAAATACAACGCAGTCTTTTCTTACGCTTGCAATGTTATCGATTAGATAATTTGCAACGCCTGCGTCATTTGATCCTGAGTGTGATTTACCAGACATCAATAATGATACATCAACACTTGATGTGTCTTTGAATAAATCGTATCCACTTGCAATCACTCCAAGAGTAGCGTTTGACTCTGTATGTAAGTCTACTCCGCCTGATAGTGAATCGTAAAGTGGTGTAGTATTAGATATTGCAGCCATATTTGCAGCTGTGTTAACATATGCAGCACCTTCTCTACCGTTACCAGCCCATATATATTCTGACTGATTGTCGATCACATCTCTGTAGTAGATTGACTCTCCAGACTCATTCTTAGCGTCTGAAGCTCTTGATACATTTGTGAATACTTCTAATACTGTGTTAGGTGATCCTGCGATTCCGCCATCTTCGTCTACGACTACGATGTGCAACTCGTCAGCAGATCCACCTCTGTTATTTGCGTATACAGATGTTCCTGGTGCTCCTACAGCAACTGCGTTTTTGAAACCCCATCTTCTCTTGAATGGTATGTTTACTACGTTTGAAGTTCCTGTGAAGTTTGTTTTTGTTGAAACAACTGTTGTGTTTATTGCTGAAACTACTAACTCTTGTTTTCCTGTTGTAGTGTTTCCAACTTCGATTATATCACCTACTGTGATCTTAGTTGTGTTATCTGCATCAACTGTCATTGAATTAGCACCTGTTGCAAGAAGTGTTATGTTTCCTGAAGGTGTAGATTCGAAAGCTGCTGAGCTATCACATACAGATACTCGTAGGTTATTTCCTAAGTCTCCTGCCCATTTTGCTAGGAAGAAAGTGTTTGCGTCTGAAACCTTAGAGCTTCTATTCAATTCCCAGTCATCAGTATTCTTAACCTGGACGTTAGCGTTTGATGCTGTCCCAGCTGATACAGCGTTGAAGTCAGAAGCAGAAAGTGCTCTAACAACAAACAATGCATTAGAATATGATAGGAAGCTAGAAGCTACGTGGAAAGTCTCTTGGTTGAAAGCTGCAGCTGGTTTGCCGAACCTTTCTACAAGAGCATCTTCAGAATCAACAAGAACTCTCTCTTCAGCAGGTCCCCATTTAAAAATACCGGCGATACCACCTACAGATGTAGAAACGGCAGGAATTACCGCTGTTAAGTCTACTTCTGAGACGTTTACGCCTGGACTAACTTGAAATGCCATGGTTCATTCTCTCCTTTACTCTAAAAAATTCCTTACTATGTTGTGTCGACTATAGTATTTGTTCTATCTTATTTATTAAACTTTAAATTTAGAATAGGTCCCGATCTTCCCATTCTGAGGGATAAGACCTAACTAATTCACCGCCTTTGAACTCATCATCTTCATTATATCTTTGTTCGGATCCATTATCTACTATACCAAACGGTAGAACTTCATCTTCTAACGCTTTTGCATTTGCATCTAAAAGGTTCCTCCTTATATCTATGTTTGTCAGCTCTTTGAAATATTCTTGATTAGATGCCCATGCAAACATAACAAGACACATGACCATATCATCGTGTGCTCCTTGTTCTGCTTCATATGAAGTACCTCTTTTGTTAGCAACAAATGTTGTTAACTCTTGAATTATATCAAAATCGTTTACTTGTAGCTTATCAGCTTCAATTATAGCCTTTAATGTAGATACACCAACTCTTTTAAGTTGTTTAGTAGTACGGATCCCTAATTGTGTTTTAGCTCCACCGAAGCCTGAACTAACAACTTGGCCCGCTCTACCTTTCCACTCTGATGTCATAATGTTTTCATATTCATGCTCGTGATGCAATAAGTCTGCAACTTGAGCTCCAATATCATTTACTTCAATCATAACAAATGCTTCATTATATTTCTTAGCAGCTGCCAATATTACATTTGGATATAACATTGGTGCTATAGAATTGTTTCTATATGTTGCTACTACTTTATATGGAACCTGACTAACATCAAATACTACAAATGCACTATAGTCATTTCCTAGTCCTCTTGATGTATCAACTGTTATCATATAAGTGTGTCTTGGTTTAGGTTCTTCAAATATCTTTACGCTATCCCAAGATTGTAATGGATTATGAAATGCAATCATTCTTAGTTTAGCAGGATCAATAAGAGTATTTGAGGATCCTAAGAATTCACATCCAAACTCTTGCATGAACTGACGTTCAGATGTATTCTTAATAGTTTGTTCTTTCCAAGCATCGTCTCTACCTGGAACGTCTCTCCAATGAACATCTACTGTTTGATATTCTGATCTCTGCTCATCTGCATCGACCCACATCTTATAAAACATATTCATACCATTTGGTGTAGATGATATCAATACTCTAGATGTTTGACCAGAAGTAATTGTAGGATATACAGATTGAAAGAATTCTTCTTGTACGTAATGAGGTACGAATGCAAACTCATCTAAGTATACGAGGTTCATTGTTAGACCTCTTATAGCTGTACTAGATGTACTTGATGCTATAATTTTGGATCCATTTTCTAATTCTATATTACCTTTGTTCCATTCTACAACTCCTTGTTGAATAAAGAATGGTAAATTTTCATATGCTAATTTAATTCTTGCTAGAATCTCTCTTGACATTGATGCTTTGTTAGCAAGGATAGCAATATTAAAATCATTGTTAAATAATGCGAACCAAAGTATTAATGCAGCCATTGTAGTTGTTTTACCAGACTGACGAGGCATTTTACATATTGTAAATCTATTTCTTATTACAGTATCCATTATCTTATACTGATATGGATATGCTTGGAAGTTAATTAGACCCTCATCAATGGATGTTATCTTTACATAGTTCTGACAGAAGTGATCTATGTTTTGAGATACTAATCCAAGTTCTGATAATTGTTCATCAGAATAAGCAAGCTGAACATTAGCTTTCTTAAGTTTCGGATTACCTAGGTAATAATTATTCTTGTCGTTTTCGAACATCTTCGCTTTCTACGTCTATAACTTCTCTTGTTTCTTTATTTAAGAAGTCTTTTGCATTGCCTTTCAATAGCTTTGTTAAATCTGCTGTGACGTAAACATTATTTTGTATATTGTTTGCTTGTTGAACATCTTTAGGAGATAAGTCTTTTACCTTTTTATTGATATCCAATAGATCCTTATTTGTCTGGGATAGTGTTCTAACCAAGTCTGCAACTACTTCATATGACCTTGGATGTTGACTTTGTGCTGCCAGCTCAACAATGTTGTTTAGAGCGTCTGAGCCACGTTCTATGATGTTATAAAGATTTTCTCGAGCATATTCATAGTCTCTTTCATACTGCTCCTTATCTTTGATGTCAGAATGTACAGGCGGCATGTATCCGCTCATAACATTAGCTGCATCATCTACAGCAGAAGGTAGTTGTTCTTTTTCAGGATCCATTGGTTTCATATCCAAAGCATCGCTGATTTTGTCTTTACGTTGAGTCATTGAAATACTCCTCTATATCATGTATTACACCAAAATCATCATCTGCATCAATATTGTCTATTCCTACAGATGCTGACGCATTTGATGTCGGCGATCCGTTGGCAAGTAGACCAGGAGTTGAAGTAATTGTTGCTGCATCAGCTGTATTCGAACTCGTATTGCTTGCTGCAGTATTTATAGTATATGTGCTTGTCTGGACCGATAAATGGTTGTTTTGACTAAAAACAGCGTTCTCATCTTGCGAAATAATCTTAGATTTAACTGTTTTAATAATACCAGACTTATGTACTGGTCCAAATACATAGCCTTTTAGAACAAAATCTAATGTATAGATTAATGCTCTTCTTTGTTCAAAATCACCTTCATATAAATCTTGTATACTTGTTCCTTGAAGAACAACGGGGATGTCTACTTTTAATCCTAAATCCGGAATAAGATTAACAGTTGAAGTCCATTCTGGTGTGAAGAATGGTACAATCTGTTCAAGTATCTGAGTAGCATCTTCTGCATACTTAACATAAAAGTGTAATTGAAAATTAAAATCGTATGGAACAGGCATGTAGCTTTTTGCTACTTTTGCCTTACTAAAGCTATCAACTTTTGCTAATTGATTTAGTGTGCTTAGTTTTCTATCTGGTGCATAGTTTAGACCTGACATCTCGAAAGATAATCTTGGTAATGTAATTGCAACCTGTCTATCTAAACCAGGATCCTGATTTAACCTAGCTAGAATTTTTTCTTGAGGAGCATAAGCGAGTGGTACTTTTATTTTCTGTATTAAGTTGTTATTGTTATCTCTTCTCATTACATGAAGATCATTAAACAATGTACCAAATAATATTACATACTTTCTTATAACTCTGTTATCAAAATCATGACCAAACATTAGAATGAACCTCCTTCACTAAATGGATCCCTGTCTGTAAAGTCTAATATATTATCACCTTCAGTTTCGAATAGATCATTTTCAGAGTCTGCAACATCATCAGCATCGAATGTGCTTGCTCCATCTATTCTTAATATTTCGTTATTAATATTAACGTCTCCTTCAGTATTAAGTGGTAGTCCAGATTCTGCAAGAAGCTCATCTAGTTTAAATATGTTCAATGATAAATTATCTTCTAATCTATCAACAACATCTATACCAGTATCAAATCTTTCATTACTATATTCAAATAGCTCTACTCTTAACTCATAAAAATATAAAGATCCTAATTGATAGAATACAGGTTCATGTTCAACGAACATTATTTTATATACTTTATTATTAAGAGGGAAGTGAATTAGATCACCTTCTCTTGGTCTTGTTAAATCTGTATCTGTTGATATGTAAGAATCAAATTCTCGTCTTGATATACTTAATGTCATGGAGTCTCTAATCTCAACTCCAAACTTAGACATTAAATCACCTTCACCACCAAATCCATCAATGTTATTAATATACATTGATACTGGATAATGATCTTCGTATTTCTTTAGAGAGTCTTCACCATAGATTTGATCCTCACCTTCATATGTGCAAGGAATATAATTGTTTTCAATCCCATAGATACCAATAGACTCATGAACTAAATCATCGAGCAAATTCTGTTCTGATTTGTTTCCTAGTGGGTTAAAGAATACGTTCTGAGGCATAGATTATCACCCTATCATGTCATGTACTGGCAATGTGTAAGCTGAAATCATTTCCTCCTGAAGTCTAAGAATTTCTGTATTAGCATCTTCTAAGATCGCTCGTCCTTGAAATTGTACTCCACCAGGCATTTGCATTCCTTCATACTTGACTAAGTTCTGACCCCATTGCCTTTTAATTAATGCTGTTGCATATCCTTTTAGCCATCTATCGTTCCAAGCATCAGTATGAGTATCTGGATCAACTTTTTGATATACTTTTGCAACTATGTAATCACCAACATTAACTTTGTCCCAATCCATATCAATATGAAGTTTGTTAACGTGTCTATTAAATCTAATAGGTGCTCGTCCAACTAATATTTCTTCAATAAGTTGAATGTTTTGCATGTTCATATAAAATGGTACAAGATCATATCTTGAAAGATCGTAAAGATCATTTAACGCGATTTGATATCTTATATTAAATAAATTGTTTGTAGATAATGAGTCTCCAATATCGAATATTGATTGTACTCCAATTATATTAGCAGATACAGTAATATACTTATTAGTTTTATCATCAGCTGTCACTTGGTGTTTTAAGAATGTATATTCACTACCATCAAAGTGATAATCTCTCCAATACTCTAGTGCCTCGTCAATTCTATCATCGACTTGATCATCGTCGACGTTAATCTCAACAACAGGCTTACCGAGAGCTCTTAAGCAATATTCTTTAAAAGTTGCCCTTGTATTTGGACTAGCCATTCATTACCCCCATGCGACATCACCATTAGCATAATATACTTTCAATGTTCTATTGGATCCGTCTTTTAAATTTGTAGTTGCAGTCACAGTATCTGTAGCAATCATATTTGTTGCATATGAATTACCAGAAACAACTGATCCTGAACTATTTGTATATTTGTTCGAGTCTTTAACTTGAACTCTTGCACCCATATTACTATGATTAGTACAATAGTAATATAAAGTATCTGGAGCATCCATTGGTAAGACGTATCTTACATAAGCTCCAGCCGATCCAGCACTTGCTGAACTATTTGATCTTCCTTCTGTATATTCTGATCCACCACCATGTGTTCCATCATTCGTTACTGATAATCTTAATGGATGTGATCCATTTGTATTATCTGATTGATCAAAGTAATATTCTACACCAGGAACCATTTTTATATTTTCTTGTGAAGTTCCATCTATTACAAACTTACCACCAGCAACCGTAACAACTACATTAGCACCTTTTATTTTATCTGCGCCAATACTGATAGCATTGATTGTTGTTTGGAAACCAGTTAGTGCAACATCAAATGATGAACTGTCAGCTCTTGTGAATGTAATAGTATCATTTGCATCAGCAAACGATGCACTAGATACAGATGTGTTTGCTACTTCTGCAGCAATGTTTGAATATGATGAACCATCATTTGTAAATGTCCATTTATCTGTAGTCTCGTTCCATTTAATAGCTACATTAGCAGATGATCCCCTTTCAACTTCAATACCTGAATCTTGAGAAGGAGTACCTGTTTGACCTGATGCTAAAGTAATAATAGCATCATTTACATTTAAGTCAGTCGAATTAACTAATGTTCTAGTACCACTGACGGTTAAGTTTCCGCTAATAACTACATCGCCTACGGATAAGTCATTTGATACAACTACGTTATTTGCATACACATTACCTGAGAATACTGATCCTGAGCTGTTTGTATATTTGTTAGAATCTTTAACTTCAACTCTGCCGCCCATACCACTGTGTGCAGTACAATAGTAGTAAAGTGTATCTGGTGCATCCATTGGTAAAACAAATCTAACATATGCGCCAGCATTTCCAGCTGATCCAGATGTTGTTCTATTTGTTGTGTATTCAGAACCTCCACCATGAGTACCGTCTGGAGTAGTTGATAGTCTTAGTGGATGAGATGAGTTAGTATTGTCTGATTGGTCAAAGTAATATTCAACTCCAGGAACCATTCTTAAAGGTTCTTGTTGTGTACCGTCTATATAATACTTACCACCAGATACAGTAATGATTACATTAGCACCTTGTATCTTATCTGGTGTGACTTTTAAGGATCCTACTGTTGTAATTAAATCTGTGTTGTTTGCAGTTGCTGTGATATCACCAGATAATCCTAAGTTTCTATAATGAGTAGTATTTGATGCTGCTACAATATCTGCCGCAGCTAAACCAGTTATTGTTGTATCACCTAATGTAGCAACATTTGATGCACCTGATAATCCAGTAAGTTCTACATCAAATGTAGAAGAATTATCTCTTGTAAATGTTAATGTATTATTACCTGATGTATATGTTGCATTCGATGTTGATGTGTTAGCTGGTGAACCTTGAGTATCTACATATGCTTTAATTGCTTCTGAAGTTGCTAAAGTTGTAGAGTTGGATCCTAAAAGTGTGTTAGCTTGTATAACACCTTTCATACTTACGTTTGCAACACCGGATCCTGTTAATTGTAATCCTGTTGCTTTAACTACATCTATATGACTATTGCCATCTACGACAATTGCTTGATTAGCTGTTAATGTTCCTGGAGCTCTATCTCCACCTATAGCTTGTACAGCACCAGTTGCAGGATCTCCTATGAATAACACTCCTCCATTACTAGAGAATGCTAATTCACCATTTGCTAATGAACTAGGTACAGCTGTATTAGCTGATCGTTTTATTTGAATAGTAGTATTAGTACTCATTAGAAAGAACCTCCTTGTAGTGATGTTCCTTCAGATTCGGCAAACACTTTTTCAACTTTAAATGATTGTGTATTTGATTGCCATACCAATGTACCAACATCTCCAACTCCATCGTTATCGACATCGATGTTCCTTTCTCCAATGATTGACTTTGCTGTAGTATCATCTCCAATTCTGTCTTGTATTAATCTTGATTTAACTCTTATGTTTTTCTTTGCCATTAAAAGTCGCCCCCATCAAATTTGTATGGTTGTAAAACAAACTTACCTGTAGTAGGATTATGAACTAATACACCACCATCGGTGTTTGCAGTTAAATCCATATCAGCAAGTTCCTTCACACTTTGTGCTCCTTTACCAGCAGTGTTTTTTAATGTTGCAACAATTGTATTGTTTGCAGCTAGTGTGACCTCTCCTATCTTTCTTGCCATTAGTATGTTACCCCAGGTGTTACGGTGACAATGCCTTCTGTTATTCTAGTCACAAGCCCTCCAGAATCCGTCACTTCTAAGTCATATAAATATCTTCCAGCAGCTATGTTTGCTGTGACACTATTATTCATTGATAGTGTGACTGTGCCTTCAGATGTTGACACAGCACAGCTAAATGCTGTACTATTACTTGAGGTGTAATGTTTGCGCATTTTAGATGCAGCAGAATAGCCAGTAAGGTCTAATGCATTACCGTCATCACCAGTTACGGTGATGGTAGTGCTGAAATCAGTACCCTGGTCTATTATTATGTTTGCTCTTGCTGCCATGCATTGCTCCTATTATACATATATTTATAATTTTGAAAAAAGAGACATAACATGAATTATCCCTTTAGACAACCAACCCTCAACAACTATTTCTTTGCTGACGGACAAGAACCACCGGCTCAAAACTATGATGAATTACAAATAAAGGCGAAAGGTGACTTTGCTCTCGTAGAGGTATTTAGGACATATTGGCAAGGATTTAACTCCATTCATCAATATAAAACATATCTTAATTCTATAAATGAAGATTTATTGGAGATGTTAGGTAAACATCAAGAGAAAAGAATAGGTTTACATTTAAAACACGATAAGAGAGTACAAGATAAATTACTAGATCAAAATCATTTAATTATGATTACATCTGCTGATGAGATCGGACCACTGGAAGTAATAGCTAAGAAACCTAAGTCATTTCATAGGATCCTAAAAGATAATAGAATAGATTACTTTTCTAAAGTTATTTCTCTGAGCTAAGTTCGGCTATTCTTTTATATGCGTTGTATTTCTGCTCTTCTAACTGCCGTACTTCGTTTCTAAGCGATTTTATTTCGCCATTGGCTGAATTAAGCTGATTGCGAATTTTAATCAATTCTCTGCGGTATAATTCCGCATTGCTATTATCTAAGCTAGGCTCTAAGCTAGAAGACTCTGAAGATATGCGCTCCATTGTGCTGTCCTTACCTGTGTATTATAAAAACCATTAACATATTGTTTTTGCATATTCAGTCTCGCAACAACACTATCATCTTCAATCATTCTAACTGAATCAAATAATGTTTGTGCAAATCTGTTTGCATGAATATTTATATCTTCTGTAAATTCATACATCATATTCCAATTGCAACTGGTTTCAGGTAATGCAGCTAAAGAGCTATGAACACATAAGCATCCAGCACTCATTGCTTCAATTAATGCTAGACAGGATGTCTCTTGCCATATTGAAGGATAAGCAAATATGTGAGCTTTTTGTAAAGCCTTTCTTACTTTGGATTGCGGTTGAAATCCATGATAAGTCATATTAGGATGTTCTTCTATTTGTTTGTATAAGTCTTCAAACTCTTTATCTCTTTCGTCCCATCCATAAATCTTAAAGCTACTGTATACATCTAAGTGTACATCATAACCTTCTTTTTCAAATTCTGGGATAAGTTGAGCAAAGACAGGAACCAATATACCTAATCCTCTGTGTGGAGTTGTATGATATATTAGATTTACTTTTTTCTTTTTCTTCCCAAGTTTAGGCTTAGTATGTTCTGGTATTGGATCAATACAATTTTGTAATACTACACCAGCACTCGGAGGTACTCCTAAAAAGTTTTGATATTGTTGTTTTTGCCAATGAGAGACAAAAACGAGAGATGAAAATTTCTTCCACCCTTCTTCTTTTAAATGTTGGGATTCTGGATCATTAGGTAAGTCATGCAACCACAGGATTGGTTTCTTACCTTCTTCCAGATCTGACTCACGAAATCGTGAAGGAATAATTGTAAAGTTTTCAAGTATCTTAGGATCAATATTATCTGTAATCCTTTTAACCATCAATTCAGTACCACCTTTAGATTTAGATGTATCTACTTTAGGTGGCTCGATAACAAGATTAACCACGTTGTTCTCCTAACCATTTTTCGAACTCAGTCCAGCCACCAATAGCTTCTCCATCAATTCTAATCTGTGGAAAGGTTCTTGCACCTGGAAATTGCTCCATAAGTTCTTGACGTCCAAAGTCTGGACCAAGCATATACTTTTTATATTCATGTGATGTTTCTTGAATAAACTGCTGAGCAGCTCTATCAGCCATATCACAGAAAGGACAATTATCTTTGCTGAATACTTCAATCAGCATTTTTGTCCTCAGTTTTAGCTTCTTCGATTTCATCGCCTTCTTGATTGATTTCTCTGAATCCAACAATCTGTGCAATAACAGTACCTAAGAAAGGATCCTTTTCTTTATAAACCCAGTTCTTTAAATACTCCATTTCTTCGTCAGACCATGAATATAGTCTTGACATAACTCTTAGTTGAGAGTCAACAAAACTAGCTAGTTCAAATACATTGCTTCTAGCTTGTTCAAATTTTTTATCAGCATCTGCCATAATATTTCCTCATAATATTTCACTCACACCCCGAAGGGAAGTGAGGTGGTCTTTTGATTGGAGTGAGTGAATCGACCACCTCACTTAAAGTAGACCTATATAAGGCCTTCTTCTTTAACAAAGGTCCAAATACCATAAACAATACCAGCAAGTGCAATCCACTTAATGATAGGTCCAAGTATAAGGGCCGCGACTGATACACCAATAATTACAAGTCCGTCCCAAGTGGTTCTTTCTTGAAATCGATCATGTATCCAGTCTTTTACGTTATTAATTAAATCCATATGTTTTCTCCCATGGAAATTTTAACCATCTATTATCGCCAGAAGGAATCAATTCACTATAGTAATCCACAGTAAATTTGCTCACTTCTTTAGAATATAAAGTTGCAAATTTCCAATTGGCTTCTTTATTTATCTGTGTTGCTATCAGACCTTTATCAAATAAATCCAGAGTCTCACCTGAATCATTTATATCATCAACAACTAAGATATTTCCAAAACCATCAAGCAAATCAAATTCATGCCTGATGGATGTGTTATCTCTTAGAGATAACGAGAATGGTATCATACCTACATCTAATATATGAGACAACATCACTGCAGGTACTAACCCTCCTCTCGATAAACCGACTATAATTCCAGGCTTATAACCTGACTCTATAATCTTTGTAGCTAAAGCATAAACTCCAGCTTGTATATCCTCAAAGGATAATTCACGTTTTTCCATTTGTGTATTATATGCTATTTCTCCTCTTTGAGTCAACAGCTAATACACTTTCTAATAATTGGTATTCTTTTTCGTATGCTTCCTTCTCCCAAGGACTATCATAATAGCCATCTTGCTTCTTGGCAGGTTTCCATATTTTACCTTTCCAAAGACCACCAAATCCTAAACCATTATCTTCTATGAAAGCTCCTAAAGACAACTCTCCTTTAATGTATTGTTTTGCATGTATCATTTCATGAGCTAGTGCTCTGAATATAGCCAAGTTATCTTTATCTCTGGCTAGTTCTATTTCAATGTTAAACGATCCTTCATCATCATCAATACATGAACAATATCCAGCTGCATCGCCATCCATTAAAAGACCTTCTTTTACTTTTGACATTACAATAATATCAATATCAAAGTCTTCAGTTAAATTTAATTTATCAGCCATCTTCCATGCTAATACTTCTAATGCATTAGACAAAGATTTTGGTTTAAGGTCTCCACCTTGGACACCTTGCACATTAATTGTTTGCATTACGATGCTTCCTTAATAAATTTATGAAAGTCTTCACTCATGCTATAAGGAAGACCTAAAGAGTAGCAAATATAACTTGGATCATATTCGTTATCAAGACCTTCAGCCTGAAGGATCCAACGGATAGCGTTTTCTCTGGATCCAGCCATAGACTCATACTCAGCAATTCGCTTCTCAAACTGAGCTGTGTTCTCAGCATAGTACTCATCCATACGCTCGTTCTCAGCTTGGATAGCATCGCTGATTCTATCAGCCTCAGCCTTCAGCTCGTCCATAGACATAGAATCAAAATTGTATCCACGATTTCTGAAACCATAAGCATCCTTATGACCATCATAGATGAAAGTGATGAGCTCGTCTCTCTCAAGCTCAGCAAGAGTACTAATACCACGCTCTGCCCAATAAGCAGGGTCTGTAGGATATAATCCTGCCCAACGATTCTTAGGATCCTCAGCAATCCACGCTTTGGTTTCAGCGTTCTTTGCTCCGATGTGGTTAATTAGTTCTTGATTCATATTCACTCCTTTATTATTCTATTATATCCAATTTCGCTCTTAAGGTCAACCGTTAAGCAACACTTTTTTGATCAGTGAACTTAACTTCTTCTTTGAATGAAGATTTACCAGGAACGAATCTCATAACATATTTTCCTTCGTCTTCATCATAGACTCTTTTAGTAGTCATGTTAGCCCAAAAGTCATCATTACCTTTTTCTTGTAAGATAGCTGACTTGATCATTTGGTTCTTAGAAATATAACCACAAAGATAAAAATCTAACAACATATCACCAAAAGGTATTCTACCATTTGACTTCCATCTTACAATGTCACCATCAAAGAAAGCATCTTTAGCTCTACCTTCGATTGAATCACCTTCATAAGAAACATACTTTGCAGAAAGTCTATCTGCTTCAGTAGCAAACTTGTTAGTAAATAAACCAACTTCAGCTCCATATGGAATGGCTCTGTAGCTTCTGCCAGCTAAGTTATATTGGTCATCAGGTGATACACCATTAGGTGCTTCTCTTCTAGGATTACTTTCCCAGTTATAATAGTCTTTTACGATTTCGAAATTTGACATTTTCACTCCTTTTTTCATAATATAGATATATTATCCCGTAGAAGTGACTTAAGGTCAACAGTTATTTTGAATTATTTTCTAGTTATTTTTCATGGAGTTATCGTACTCAACGAGCTCCTCAACCATTGGTTCCCACATCTCAGGTTCATAAACAATGAAACCTAATGTGATTCTTTTCTCACCATTTGATGCAGCACTATGCCAAACAATCTTATCATGTTCTTCTTTCTTGCCATAGTATCCAACTTTACAATGCCAACCTGGAGGGTCTTGAATATGAACAAAGTTAGGATGATCTTCTGACCACTCTTCTTTATTAGGACCTAAGTTAGGGACGGGTGATGTAGATCCTTCTGGATTGATATGTCTCCAATATCCTTTACCAGATGGACTGTATGTAAATATAATATTCATACCAACTGCATTCCAGTTAGTGTGCCAAGCAATATATCCATCTTCTGGATAAAACATTTTGAGAGCTGGATTTCTAAATCCAATAAGACTCATTAATCCTTCATCTACTTCATAACCATACTCTACAGCTTTTTTGTATTGATCGTAATCAGTCTTTCCTTCTTCCATTGGTTGTTTCATTCCATTGATAGTTAAATCAATACCATCAGAATCTGGTGGATATCCAACGTGATTCATGTGGTCCATACTTCTAAGACAGTCTATGCCTGTAGAGAATAACGGTCTTCCTTCGTTGCCGAATTTATTACCGTGTCTATAAATTTTAGAAAAATCTAAGTTGTTGTATACTTTATCTTTATACCTATCTAAGACAGTTAAGATTTCCCCATTCAAGTTCGATATCTTTCTCATGTAAATAACCTTCTTTAATGTTGTCGGATCCTATACTATAATGATGGATAACAGGTTCCGTACCTTCTAATTCATGTTCCCTATATCCTCGTACAAAGTTCCATCTTTGTGTACCTGGACCTGGAAACTCACCTATAATATCTGCAAGGTCTGGATTCTCTCTTAGTATTCTCCAGAATGCAAACGTATCCCAAAATAACATACTCTCAGGATACGGTCTGTGGCCACCTTCTTCATAATAATGTTTAAGAAGTGTATCTAGCCACAACTTCCAAAGCCTCTGTGTGTTTTCTGTTTTCTTATAAACAAATAAACCACAGTGCCAGTCAAAAGTATGTCCAATACCTTCTTCGACAAGTTTCATGTCTTCCGGTAACCAATGTCTAAGTTCTCTACCACGTGAACCTGGACCTTCTGCACCGTCTTCAGTAAAGTATACTACTTTTGCGTTGTAAGCTCTATTATATGTCATAATAACTTCTTTGTCAACAGGTCGCTGATCAAAGATATGTTTTATGTCTTCATGTGTTATGTAAGTATCGCAATCTACGTAAGCTGTTTCATCATATGGAGTTCGAGGAAGTGCCCATAATTTAGTTCTTACAAAAGCTGGTGTAGGAACAAACAAATCATCCACTAATTCGTTTACTTCGTCCTTATGTTCATCTACCCAGCATTGGTGAGTAAATAAAGCACACTGTGCTTCTGGATAATATTCTTTTAACGATCTAATAGATTCTAAAGCGCTTGTAAAAAAGACCTTAGATAATGTAGCTACGTATAGATATCCTCTACTTGGATTCTGACTCATGTTGATGTCTCACAGTTTCAGAGATAATGGCAGCACCAAATGCTTGAATTTCTAATTGATCATTAGATGTTCTAAGTCTTTTCTTTAATGTTCTTACAATTTCTGTATTTGGAGCATTCTTAACTAAATCAATACCAAGCACAGCAGACTTTGCTCTAAATGCTTGTTCACGTCTCATTTCTTTTTTCTCTTCTTCTTGAGCAGTTTCATGATTTTTTCTTTGTAGTTCCTGGATCTTTATTGCTCGTTGTGTGTTTGCTTCAATTTGTTCTGTTGTGTATTGCATAAAGACATCTCTAATAAAAGGTGATCTCTTATCGTTAATATCACCTTCCATCATATTAACTTCTCTTTCATCCATTGGAGACTGTACAACAGCCTGAACAATTGTTCTAGCATCGTTTGTAAATTTTGGATGTAATATTACAGGTGCGCCGGTTGGTAATCTAATTTCTTTTTTCTTATTAGAATTTTGTGATTTAGATTCACGCTTTTCTTCTGGTACGGTTGTTTGCGGCTTATCGTTTACTGCAGGAGATTGTGTTTGTGGAGCATCACTCAACTTTTTTTCATCCTCTAGTTCAATAGTCATTTCAAATTCCTTTGGATTAATTATTTCATTATCTGACATTATTTCCTCGCTTTATCATAGTGAATACACTATACTACATTATGCTACTCTGATCCACAGCTTATATGTATTTATTGTCTCTTTTGATGACTGTAAGGTCAATCCAGCAAATTGTCCTGTATATGTACCGATAAAGTCAACAGAGTATTCTTTTGTATATTGTCCAGCATATTGACCAATGTATTCTTTTGTATAGTTTCCTACATATACTTTTTCATATTGTTTAGAGAAGTTCTTAGTAAACGCTCCTTCGTATACAGAATCAAAATATCCTGTATAAGTTCCTTCATACTGACCTTGATATCCTTTAGTATATTGTCCAATGTATTCTTTAGAATATTGAGCAGTCCACACTTTCATATAGTCTTGTGTATAGTTAGTAGTAAAGGATCCTTCATATTGTTTTGTAAAGTCTCCTTCATAAGTCTTAGTATACTGACCAACATAATTACCTTGATATACTTTAGTATATGTTCTATCAAAAGCTCCTTCGTATTGTTTAGTAAAGAATCCAGCAAATGATCCTTCATACTGACCTTCATAATGTTTTAGATAGTTTGTAGCATATTGTGACTCATATTCTTTTGTAAAGTTTCCTACAAATGATCCTTCGTATTGTTTTTCAAATCCACCAGTAAACTGAGCACTGTATTGTCCAACATATGTTTTCATATACAGACCAGAATATTCTTTTGTATAATCTGTACTAAAGTCTCTTGTGTAGTTTCCTATGTAAGTCTTATCAAATGATCCTTCATAGTTTTTATCAAACGTACCTTCATAAGTTGTTCCAAACAATCCAGTATAAACTCCTTGGTATTGACCTTCAAATGATACACCAAATCCACCTTCGTATTGTTTTGAATAAACACCAGCATACAGTCCTTGATATACTTTAGTATAATTTTGATCAAACGCACCTTCGTATTGTTTGTTATACTGACCTTCAAATTGTTTACTATATTGACCAACATAATCACCAACATAAGTTTTAGTCCAATTACCTAACCACTCTCCAGTGTATTGTTTTGTATATTGACCAAGATAGTTTCCAACATACAGCTTAGACCACTGTTGGTTATAAGTGCCTTCGTATTGTTTATTAAATTGACCAGTAAACTGTTGTGAATATTGACCTTCGTAATGTTTCAGATAGTTTGTAGCATATTCAGCTTCGTATGCTTTTACAAAATTACCAACGAAGACTCCTTCATATGCTTTGTTATATGTACCAGCAAATGTCCCTTCGTATTGTCCTTCGTAAGCCTTAGTATATTGTCCTGTATATTCACCAGACCAAACTTTAACAAAGTCTCCAACATATACTTTAGTCCACTCGCTCTGATAGTCTGTTGTGTATTGACCTGTAAATGTTCCTTCATACTGTTTGTTGAATGCTCCTTCAAAAGTTCCTTCGTATTCGCCAACATATGTTTTAGTATATTGACCTACATATGCTTTATCGTATTGTTTACTAAATTGTTGACTGTATTGTCCAACATATTCTTTTGTATACTGTCCTGCATATTGATGTACATAGTTTCCAACATACTCTTTAGTATATTCTCCAGCATAATCTTTAACATAATGCTTACTGTATTGACCTACGTATTCTCCTTCATAAGTTTTAACATAGGATCCTAGATATGCTTTTTCATATTGCTTGTTATATGTTCCTGCAAATGTTCCTTCGTATTGTTTAGCATAGGTACCATCAAATGAACCTTCATATTGTTTGTTGTATGTTCCGTCGAATGATCCTTCATATTGTTTTGCAAAGTATCCAGTGAATGCTCCTTCATATTGCTTATTATATGTTCCTTCGAATACTCCTTCAAATTGCTTAGTATATGTTCCACCAAACGCGCCTTCGTATTGCTTGTTATAGGTTCCTTGGAATACTCCTTCATACTGCTTATTGTAAGTACCATCAAAAGATCCTTCATAAGTTTTTTCATATTGAGTTGCAAATGCACCAGTATATTGTTTGTTATATGATCCTTCGAATACGCCTTCATACTGTTTGTTATATGTACCAACAAACGCACCCTCATACTGTTTATTGTAAGTACCTGTAAAGACTCCTTCGTATTGCTTATTATATGTTCCTGTAAATGATCCCTCATATGGAGTCATAAATGCGCCTTCATATGACTCTGCATATTGACCAGTAAATGATCCCTCATACTGTTTTGCAAATTGACCTTCGAAGACTCCTTCGTACTGTTTATGATATGTGCCTTGGAACACTCCTTCGTATTGCTTATTGTAAGTTCCTTGGAATACACCTTCGTATGCTTTATTATAGAACCCATCAAAGGCTCCAGTATATGATTTGTTATATGTGCCTGTAAATGCACCTTCGTATTGTTTGTTGTACGTGCCTGTGAAAGCGCCTTCGTATTGTTTGTTGTACGTACCTGTGAAGGCTCCTTCGTATTGCTTATAGAAGGTTCCTTGGAATACACCTTCATACTGTTTGTTATATGTTCCAGCAAACACGCCTTCGTATTGTTTATCAAATGATCCTTGGAATACGCCCTCATATTGCTTATTGTATGTTCCGGCAAAAGATCCTTCGTATTGTTTATTGAATGCACCAGTGAATTGTTTTGAGTATACTCCAGTATATGATTTAACATACTGACCTGTGTATTGACCAACATATGCTTTTGTATATTGTCCTACATATACGCCTGTATATGATTTTGTATAAACACCTGTGAATGCTTTTGTATATTGACCTACATATGTCTTAACATAGTTTCCAGTGTAAGCACCTTCATACTGTTTCGTGAATGTACCTTGGAATACACCTTCATACTGTTTGTTATATGTCCCTTGGAATACGCCTTCGTATTGTTTTGTAAACTGACCTGTAAATGTTTTTGAATAATTACCAGCATAATTTTTTGTATAATTACCAAG
>Ga0160423_10000170_pt1 | contig 48360 bp, 55 predicted proteins | sample CRUFie14St8metaG_FD_108191 | JGI IMG/M metagenome (GOLD analysis project Ga0160423, IMG submission 108191) | Marine microbial communities from the Costa Rica Dome - CRUD Field 142mm St8 metaG | ecosystem: Environmental > Aquatic > Marine > Oceanic > Photic zone | place: Costa Rica: the Eastern...
CCGGTTGGAAAGAGCGACGATCCGTGAGGCAAGACGCTTTCGATCTGCTTTGGAATATCATCTCGGGGTGCCGGACAGAAAAACAAATCCATACCAGCGTCTGTCGGGTGCGCTCGCACAGGGAGCTTAGCGTTGTCGTGCAGTTTCTGTACCCTGACCTTCATCTTTGGCTTTTCATAACCCGGACAAACAGGCTTCAAATTACATCCACAGTTGTAACAATTTTCCTCACCCTTTACTAATTCTTTACCGTCAATCACAGACTAGCCTCCAAAATAATATCTGATTCAACCTCATTACCATGAACGTCCCAACCCTCCGGTGCTTCTCTGGCAAACAACTCGATCTTGTTTTGCTCTGGGAACATCTCTTCGATCCTCTTTCTTACTTCCGCTGGCTTGGCGCTGTGCTTTCCTCGCATCTCTGATACCAGTTGGCGGATGTTGCGGGCTCCTCTTGGCTTGGGGATCTTTCCACGCTTGCCAATCAAGCAGAGTTCTACCTGACTCATCGTGTAGAAGCCAGGGTTTACTTTTTGTTTATCCCACACAAACCCTACGGTTGCCCAGGAGAATCCCCACGCCTTCAGTAGCTCAATGGCTTGGTCAAGGTGTGGGCTCGTTGCCCACATAAAAAGCAAACAGTCTTCATCACACAAACTAGGAACATCTAACTTTTTAAGTTCAGGCAGTTTCATACAACCATAATGTCGTACAGCACCCCCGCTATCTGGTCCGCCCTTACCGGTGTGCTGAAGTTGTCCTTTGTAATCCCAAGGTGGATCGGCATATATGATCTGATACTTTGTCAACTCAATCTCCTAAAGTGTCGTCCAATGCTTCTGGTGCTAAAGCCCCACTTGTCATTGTATTCTAGTTTAGCAACATACACTTTGTTAAGTGAAATCCTATCTGTATCTTTAACTCCCCAACATCTTATCTGGGCGTTGAAAGCGTTGCTGTCAGTCGTGTTTATAATCCAATAATCTTTCCCATTCTTTGTCTTCCTACGAATAACCTCACGAGGGATAAACCAAACTAACTCAAGGTCAGGGTCGTATTCACTAATGGGTGGACAGCCACGCTGCATCAAATTGTTTTGTATGTGCTGCGGCATGATCTCGTGTAACGGGAAGATACCAGTGAGCGACGCAAAGTGCTCTAGCTTTTCTTCGTCTGTAAAGTCACCCTCCGGCGCATACATCTCAATATTCTCAATCAGATTCTTTTCTTTCCTAGGACGCATCAATGCTACAGCGGACCAGTAATGTTTCATTCCAGTGAATCTATCGTCCATCAACTCGTCAAGGGCTTTGCTCCTGACCAGAACATCTAACGCCTTCTTGTTCAGCTTAGAGTATGTGATGTTCTCGTTGAACAGAAACTCTTCGATACTAGTAAACGGTCTGTTGTTAACAATCTGATCAATGGCACTATCGCCCAGACCCTTGATGCCTGCGAGCGGTTGAATCAAAGTCTTGCCGTCGTCGCCGATCTCCCACACTCGTCCTGACTTGTTGATGCTCGGCGGCACAATGTCAAACCCAAATGACTTAGCAGTGTTGATTGCTCCAGCTTTCTTGTCCTCTGGCTCTTTGTCCAAGAACGCAGCCATCCACTCAACAGGATAATAATAACTGAGCCAAGCACATTGGAAGGACACCGCACCGTAGGACACAGCGTGCGATAAGTTGAAGCCATAGCCTGAGAAGTATTCCATCTTAGACCAGAGGTTCTTGGCTACCTCTTCGGACAAGCCATGTTTACCGCAGCCCTTTACAAACTTATTATAAAGTTTGGTTTTGATATCATCTTTACCTGTTCCCTTTTTCGTTAGGACTTTGCGGAGCAGGTTGCCCTCGTCCAGCGACAGGTCATCGCCCAACTTGTGAGCGAGCATAGCCAACTGTTCTTGGAAGACCAGCAGCCCGTATGTGTCTCCAAGTATTTCTTTGATGATTGGATGCTCGTAGTGTACTTGGCTAGGGTTGCTCTTGTTTGCAACATACAGGCTGTGAGCCTTGGCGCTAAGTGGACCAGGGCGGAAGATAGCCGTGACCGCTGCGAAGTCTAGCAATGATGTTGGTTGAGCTTGCTGGCAAAACTTCTGGGCTCCGCCGTTAGTCATCTGGAAGATGCCAGCCCACTTGCCTTTGTGGAATACCTCTCGCCAGACTTCCTGATTATCGAAGTCAATCGTGTCTGGGTGGAGGTTAGTATTATAATAATCTCTCACTTGTTCAAAGGTCGGCTCCTCAATATTATGATGACGCTTGAGGATGTGACGGATTGCTCCCGAAATCATACGGAGAGTTGACAAGCCGAGCAAGTCAAACTTAATAAAGCCGAGCGGCTCCAAGTGTCTGACGTTCTGTCCCTCACTCCACGGAGTCTGGATGACACCACCGGAGTTGATGAGAGGCATATGACGATCAAGGTTCTCTGCTACAACAACCCCGCCAGCGTGCCGAGAGATACTCCGCATATTGCCAAAGAGGTTATCAACATGAGTTTCAATGTGGGGATGGTTTCGGAAGAAAGCCTGAAGTGTTTCGCTGTATTCTTTTACCTCGTCAAACGTTGGAGTATAGACTCCCGCAGTCTGACCTTTGGCTGCCTTAGCTTTTGGCGTTGCCTCCTTCATCATAACCCCAGTCACCTTGTTGACCTCAGCAAACGGGATGCCATAGAACTTACCGATATCTTTAATAAGCGAACGGAGTTGTAATGTATTAAAGTTGCTAATGGGCACAACCGTAGTTGGTCCCCACTCCTCTGCCAGTTGCTCCTTGAGTGCCATTGGCTCTTCAACATCAAAGTCAATGTCAGGGTAGCCGCTGCCTCCCTTGGTTAGAAACCTCTCGAACTGAAGTCCATACTTGATGGGATCAACCTGTGTAATATCCAGAACATAAGATAACAATGACCCAGCGGCAGATCCTCTGCCAAGCCCAACTAGCATGTCCTCCTGAGCTTTATCACTAATGGCTTTCATCGTCAAGAAGTATTGGGCAAACCCACGCTCGTTGATAATATTAAGTTCATACTTCAGGCGGTCCACATACTCAGGGTCTGTGATATTCTTTTTCTTCATCCCCGCCAAAGCGTCAGCAGTCAGAGCTTGGATAGCAGTCTTGCCTTCAGGCACAACAAACTCTGGTAGACGAACTGTGCTGTCAGGCAAGAAGTCTTCCACTCGATCGTAAGCGATATGATGAGTGCGCTCAATGCTAGCTAAAACAAAATCATCATCATACTGTATCTTGGTCCGGCTTGAGTACTTTTTGTAAGCTTCCCACATCTGATCCCCATTGCGAGGATACAACTCGTAACCGACTTCTTCCACTGAATCTGGAAGCCTGTGTGCATCCTGATCTTCATATGGAGCTTTGCCCGCCCAGCCAATGCGGCGATACATCTCACGGTCCTTCCACAACTCTGGTCGTGGGTAATGACTATCGGAGGTGCTAATAACCTCTGCCCCCATCTCAGTACATGCTTGAATGATCAGGGCGTTGACAATGTGTTGCTCTGGGATATCATTCCACTGAATCTCGCCGTAGAACCTATCTCCGAAGATATCTTGGAACTCACCGATGGTATTACGCATCTCAGCCAAAACTAGGTCTGGGTCATAGTCGCCTGTCTCGGGGTCTCTGTGTTTCCAGAAGTCCCCGAACAAAGGACCAGACATACAAGCACTACTAACGATCAAGCCCTCGTTGTGTTTCCTCAGCATTTCAAAGTCCATCCGAGGATAACGATAAAAGTTCTCGGGCTGATAACTATCAGACACTAGCTTGAAAAGATTATTTAATCCTGTCTGGTTCTGAGCGATCATCACAAGGTGACGGCGAATATTGAGAGGGTTGAACCGCTTGCCTCGGTTCTCATCCTCGATAACCATACCAAACTCTTCCTTCTTCTGCCGCTTGAGTTTAGCTCTGTGCTCCTCATACATTTTTCGCCACTTGCGATGAGACTTAATAAAGTAAGCCTCACACCCGTACAATGCCTTGAACTCTTTGCCATCGGCTCGCATCTTCTTTAGGTGCTCTACCTGAAATGACAGACCGTTCATATGTCCGTGATCTGTTAGGGCGTGAGCATTCATCCCGTTCTCGTAAGCAAAATCCATATGCTCACCCGGCATCCCCAGACCATCGAAGGGCGAGAGACCTGAGTGAGCGTGGAGACCAACAAAGGGAATCTTCGACTCTATTCTATTTGTCATTCTAAACCTTTACTAAGAAATCAGCGAATGGCTTTACATTTTCGTCAAGCGAATCAAAATCATCTTGGTGCATTTTAAAGTTTGGACGCTGCCAGTTCTCCGGGTGGATAACTACATCAACGGTGTACATGTTTCTTTCTTTGTCCACCGTCTTTGTTCCCTTGTGAATGCCCCTTGTGTTAGCCACAATAACATCACCAAGGTTTGCAGTCAAGTGTTTAATTCTATCTTTTCCATAAACTCTTTCGATGTGCTCATCGGAAAATCTCTTGCTTAGCTTCCAACCCTTAAACTTCTCCTTGTGACTGCCGATGACATATGTAAACGGACCACCGTTTAAATCAACGTCATTCAAATAAAAAAAGAACTTCAAGAAGTGTGGGCTGTTGTTATCATAGTGATAAAATAAATTACCATGATTATTAAAAGCGTGAGACTCTGACTCGTTAAGTCGGCTCTTTCTTAGATTGAAAGTTCCAATGGCTGGTTGCACTTCAAAGTACTCAGTAGAAAAATCTCTTACCAGATCAGAGAAAGCGATCTGAACTGCCGAGGGGCAACGCATCATTGGCTGCTCTACTGTAGCGTAGTAATCATCATTAACATTTAGATTATCTCCGCCCTGCTCAATGCAGCCCTCCATCTCATCTTTCAACTTTAATAAAAGGTCTTTATCAAACACGTTTTTTAGAATTGTGTATCCAGTTTGCCTGACTTGGTTAACTCCCTGTGTATAGTTTTGTGGGATGGGAATATCGTATCCAACTTTCCTGATGGCGAATGCACGATAAAAAGCCTCAACTTCTTGTGCTCCACCTTTGTTGCATTCCTCCGGGTCTAATACTAGGTGCCCTGGTATTGTTACACTTTGCTGACTCATGTTTTTTCCTTTACTCGCACAATGGTAATAATTGTAAATCGTAGTTATATTTTCTAGGTGGCTCATCCAAACGATCTGGGAGCACTACCTCTGGCAATCCATATCCTGGGATCACCCACTTCTCTTTCTGTGTGCGACAGTCAATAGGGGTCCACAGGTTTAAATAATCATATATCTTTTTGTTCTCTTCTTTAAGTTGTTGTAGCTGAGAGTTTTGTTGTCTTACTATTTGTTCTAGGTTGTACACAGCGTGGTTTGCAGCATCCTCAAGGTTACTCTCTATGTTACTAGCGTTAAGCAAGTACAACAAGATCCCCATGAAGATGGTGCAAACGATCGCTGCTACAACAGATGTCCAAACGACAGCAGAAAGATAGTTTGGTTTAACAGGTTTAGGCTTGAATGCTGGTTGACTATTAATCGATTCCTGTGCATCTTGTCGCATCTTCCTGTAAATATCTCTTTCTCTACTCATTTAGTCGTCTTCTTTCTTGTCCCCAAACACATCCTTGGTGCCGTCTTGATAAGTAATAATAGTTTGGTTGGCTGGGTGGGGTTCGATGTGAACCTTCACAAAGTCACTCATACTATCAAAGATCGCAATACCTCCACGAGGTGGTGGGTAGAGCCAATGAACAACACATTGACCTGTTGCCATAACGACGCCTTCAATAACTACGCCGTCGCCGGAGACTCCTGTCTCGTCGTGCTGGCGGTAAACTGTGAAACTAGTAATCCCTCTTGGAGCCAACTTAGGTGGTGGCTTTGGAATTAGATCATCAGCAACCTCTTCAGTAATCTTCTGGTCTTCGCTCATCTTGGTATTCTCCATGGGCTAGCAAAACATTTCGCAACCACTTGGTGCTAACTGGTCTAAGCCAATATCCTGGGATTCTATTTGTGCGTTTCTTAGAGGCGTTCATCTTTTTGTCCCACTCAACTAATCGTTCGTGGATGTGATCTTCAAAAAAGTGAACGTCAAACAAGGTCCACTTACCTTGCTCGTCTTTTGTTTTTCCTTCAACAACACCAAATCGTAGGAGCCCGTGATGGTAGTTCATCACAAACGTTCCTACATCAATGGCATAGGATTCGCCTTCAAGTTTCATTGTTCTACCTTTCTTCTTCCGATTGCCGAACTTCGATAGGCTTAAACCACACTACGATATGGAGACGACCAGTATCGTAATAAGCCCCGTCATACTTCTCTCTAATGGTTTCTAACAAAGTGTTCCATTCTTCGCCATCTCGGAGACCGTAGACTGGATGTCTTACTTGACCAATAAAGTCTTCCGGGTCCGCACTAAGATCATACACCTTATCTGTCGGAACGTTAACCTCATATAATTTCCTATTAACAAAAAAACTTTCTCGATGATCAGGATCTACATAGAAAAATACTCTTGGAGTCGTTGCCCTTTGATATTCCCTGGTCGAGTATGAGCCCCTTCTAAAGTTTGGATCTAGAACAAGTGTCTCATCTCTAGACTGAGCGTAGTGGTACAAAGTCATGGTGCCCCCTTGGTCATAACGCTCCTTCTTTACTTTTTCCTCAGCAAGAAAACCCCTGAAGCCTTCGAGTAGTTTTTTCATAGGCGCTTCTTTAGTTCCCGAAGGCGAACTTTAAGCACTTGCCTGTGATGCCATCTGTGCTTTGGCGTGGTCCCTTGATCAAGTGAGTATTCAATTCTATCATTAATCTCACTGATTAAATCTTGATTGTCAAACCTTTGTTGCTCAGTTAGTTGAGGCAAGTCGTACTCATATTGATATGATTCATCCATGTCATATTGATCATCAAAGAATGGAATATAAAACTTTCTACCTGCTGACTGCCTCTCCTGCGAGAAAAAGTCCTCACGAGCCTGGACCTCATCATCAAACAAAGCAACGTCTCTACGCTGAATAGTTTTATCCCCTTCGATGTACTGAAAGACAAACTCATTATCGCCAGTCTTCTCGCCAAAGATAACTGATTCTTGTGCGAACTTTTGTCCTGCCTCCACGATATCGTCACGAGTTATATTAGGGATCATAAAGGATCGTTCCTTATTACCGAACCTACCACGAATACGGATTGGTCCGTAACCACGCTCACGCATAAAAGCCATCAACTCTTTATTTAATGCTTTGTTTTCCTTGCGACTAAGCTGTTGAGCCATCGGATTCTCGGCAGTCATGAAGCCAACGGTATTAACGGACGCCACTTTGCCTTGAAGAATGTTTTTGATCCGGTTAAAACCAGATTCATTGATAAACTTTCTCCACTCATTCAATAGCTTTTTCATATGCTAATCTCCTGTTTTATTATAATAAGTATCAAACAGTTAGCACAATGGCATTTTCACTGACCAATTGATATTCATTGCCCTCAACCTTCACGTCTTCAACAAGGTGAGATAAGATAATAACTTTGTCACCTTTTTTAAGTTTAGAGGAGCAGTCTGATGCACTACTAATAACCTCGACTAAACGATAAGGGTCTGGCTTTTTCAATTCATCAGGCAATAAAAACTTGCCCTTTTCTGGTTCGTCTTTTTCAATATCTTTAAAAAGTATTCTTTTGTTAAATGGTTTCATCGTAATTCCTTCCAGAAGTCTTGTAACATTTGAAACTCAAAGCGAGAAGTCTGGGTCCACTCTCTTTTGTTGCAGTGTTTGCAGTAGCACTCAATAGCAATCTGATCCCCAAACATGGCTCTAGTCTGCCCCGTAGGGACCCAGCTATGTTTTACTTTGTTTTGTTTTTCTTTTCTCTCGCAGAATCCCTCTTTCAAATTGTCGGGCATAATAAAATTCAAAGTAGCCATAACGACAACATCCTTTCATATTTATTAGTCTACATTATTTTTAATATAATGTCAAGTGATTTCGCACTCGCCGCCAGCACAAGCTGCTTCGCCTTTAAGGTCTGTGTTGTCTTCCTCTTCAACGATAGTGGACATATCAACACCCACAAGATTGCCCATCATTGCTTCATAGGTTTCCTTTGAGCAATCCTCGAAAGGTGCTTGTTGATATGTTCCACCATCATAGGGAAGCACAGACAATCCGTTGTAGTGTTCTCGATTGTCCCACATCCACTCACCAGCGTCAGTCCACTCGTTTTGCCTGAGAGAGATAGTAGCTGAAACATTGTGAGCGTTTTGCCCGCTACGGTGACCAGCCTTAACCCACTCCCTTGTAATTTTCTTTACCCGTCGCAAAAGCTGGAAAGCTGATTCAGTTCGCAGGATAGCACCCTCCGGGGATCTTTGCGGAACAGAGATAACTGCGGTATCGTGAGGTCTAAAATATTCATCCTCAACCAACTCTGGGTGATGAATCGATAGATGCCAATAGATAGGTTCATTCTTGCCGACTCTGATCCGACGAATATAATAATCATTATGCCAAGCATGGATACCGCTTGAGGTGCCTAGCGCCAAGCTGGTTGTTCCAGCCGGCTTAACACAGGTTGTTCGAGCGGCTTTATTAATACCGATCAGTTCTGCGACACGAGCATTCTCTTCCTTAACAACTTGCGCTGCTGCTCGCAAATCAATATCATCTTGAAGGACACGTCCCGAAGCAATGCCAGTCATAGACACACCGATCAAAGCATCTCGCTCTGTGGTTCGCTGCCAGACCGGGCGAAGGTAATGAAAGTCTGTATAACCCGCCTGGAGTGTGCCAATAAATGAGGCAGCACGAACTCTTTGCTCAAGATCATTCTGCCCCTCAATATTACTAACATTCACTTCGGTTAGGTTACAGAATTGAAACGGTCGTAATGCAATCTCACAACACGGGTTAGTTCCCCAGTCCTTGTCGTTGGACAAGTAGATACCGGGCTCGCCAGCGTTGGATGCCTCAACTCGTTTCCACAAGTCTAGAAAGAATTCTTTTGTTACCTTGTGCCGCAAAAGCACAGCAGAGTTATTGGCTCGTCCACGCTGTGGGTTGGTCTCCCACCACTTACCTGATTTGCAAGAGATCATTTCTTTATCATCTGCGGAGAACAAAGAGATAAGAGCAGCACGACGAATGCCTCCTGCCAACACAGCATCGGCGACGTGGCAAACCATGTCGTGAACTTCCAAGGCGCTTAGTCGATCGCCATCTTGCTTTTCAGATAGGATGCCCTCAAGCTTGACCAAGCATTCCTTAAGAGGTTGGGGACCTGGGGCTTTACCACCAGAAGTTACAAGTCTTGCACCCTTAGCTCGGATGTCGCTATAGTCAAAGCGTAACTTAGATCCACCAAAGAAGTAACTACGAATAAGATACTTGACGGCATCCGCCCAACCTTCAATGCTATCACTTATTAAATATCTTCTTGTGCGCTTTGGGTTAGGCTTTCGGATCTCAGGTAATTGATCAACGTGGTGCTGCTGAACAGAGTAGCCCACACCTGTGCCACCAAGAAGCAAAAACATAATCTCACCGAACACACGCCAGTCATCTACGGGAGCATAAGCACAATTGAAAATACGGTTGGGGGAGATCTCAATGGGCTTACCTGCGAACTGCATAGAGCGCATCGAGGGTAACACTTTCTTGCCCCGAACAAAATCATAATTGCTTTTGATCTCTTTTTTTAATTCTGGGTATTTGCGTAGGTGCATTTCCATATTGCGAGATACTAATTCATCCCAAGTCTCCCGGCGTTTCTTCTCGGGAAGATAACGGGCGTATTTCATATACACCGTGATATCCGATAGGATTTCTGTTGATAGATCAGTCTCGCTCATGATGCTTCTTTCTCCTTGTCTAGCTTTTCTTTTAATGCACGCAACTCGCTCTTCATATTATCTTTGAACTCTCTCTGCTTTTGATTACGGGTGTCACTACCGTTACCAGAAAACTTTTTATACTTGTTGGTCAACCATTTTTGCTGCTCTTCTTTTGTCTTAGCAACCACTGAATCAATGGTTCCGCCCTCTTCGACAGGCAACACTTCTAAGTAAACCTTACTAGTGTCCATATTCATTGGGTAGACCATGCCGTCCGGTCCATTGCGATTCTTAGCAACAAACATTCTACCAGTATTTTCTGTCTTATCTTGGGCTGTTCTGGAGATCGTGCAGATAAAGTCAGCAACAAAACATTTGTTGAAGGCTTCACTGATTGATTCCATAGTAATAACCTCCGCATTTAATCCACCTCTGTTGGTTTGCGATGCGGTCCAAACAGGGATGTCATACTTTTGTGCGATACCTCGTAGCTCCTCGTAGATGTCTCCGAGCGAGTGACGAAGTTCTTGTTTGTAACTAGTTCTTGCAGGACGAAGAAGGTCAGCATAATCGACAATAATCATGTCTGGTTCGACACCTTTTTGCCGCAGACGATCAAGATGGTTCTCCAAAGTCTTTGTAGTCGCAGACTTTGTTGGATATTCTTTGACGATCAAGCCACCCTCAATATTTGTAATTTTTTCTTTGATTTGATCTTTGTATTCAAAGGTCATACTCAACGGCACCCCGGTGATCGCAGAATCATATCGCAAACCGATAGTGGTCTCAGCCAACTCCAAAGTATAATGAACAACTGTCTTACCCATCAAGACAGCCCTGGACCCGAGATGAACCAAAGCCATAGACTTGCCGGCACCGGTCGGTGCTACCACAACACCAAGTTCCCTCTTTCCAAGACCCCCACGAGTAATGCTATCAATCTCTTGCCACCCGGTCATAACTGGACTTCTTGCCTTCGGCAAATACCTAGCCTCAAAGTCTTGGATGAAGTCGTGCCCATGATCATTATCAGTGCCCAGCTTCATCGCTTCGTTGATTACTTTTTGAATCTCTTCAAAGCTAGAACTCTGCAACAAGTCAACAGACGTAAGAATCGCAGCCTTAAGTTTTTGCTTCTTGCAAAAGTCTAATGCTTTCTCTTTGACATACTCACAATCATCACCACTTACATCACCACTTTTGATGCGTGAAAGGTAGTCAAACACTTGTCGCTTAACCAACTCAGGATAATCCTGCGACTCGTCTTTAATGACTGGTACCATAATCGCAAATGTAGGATGAGTTCCGTACTTTTCCTTATAGTCAAATACGGACTGGACAAACGCCTGTAGATATTTTTTATCGAAGTGTTTATATTCTAACACCTCATACATCTGGTTCGCAAACACACGATCATGTAATATGATCCGCCCCAGCTTCTCTTGGAAAGATTTTCCGAACTGAGAGAAAGTTTGTTGTTCTTTAGTCATAGTTACTCCGTGCCTTGCTTAGAAAGATACATCAACATTTCATTTAGGTTAAGCCCACCTAGACCATCTTTCATCAGCATAGCACGGAACTTAGTTTTATTAAGAGTGTTTCCAGTGTTTTCCATTGCCCAATGCAACTTACTAATTCCTTGTGTCGAAATGCTAGGAATATATAATTGCATTAACTCATAGTTGTTCGCTATCATTTCTTGGTTGTCAGCGATGGATGAGTAAGCTTTAACTTTGCCCGAGTTTTCTTTACAGTAATCAATTACATCTGAGATGTTAAAAGACTTCTGCTCTTTCAAAAAGGGTAACCTTTTTGCCACGGTCGGTAATCCAACGCCAGCGACACCAGCGATGTTATCTGACGAATCACCAACGATAGCTCTAGCCAACCCGAAGTTATCGGGATGTATATTAAACTCGTCAATAATCCTAGCTTTGTTCATAATCTCTTTTGTAACTGGTCGAACAATAATAGTATCATCATCGCACAACTGATAGAAGTCTTTATCGTTAGACAGGATAACTTTTTGCCAGCCGTCAAAATACTTTGCTCTGACAGCCCAAGCAATTAAATCATCTGCCTCTACGTTATCAATAACAAGTTGGGTGACAGGTAAAAGCTCAAGATAGTCCAACAGGCGGACGTGTTGTTGTATTTTATTTTCTTTTTCCTCTTGAGGTGTTAAGTCATACTGCCTGTTGAGTCTTGGTGCTTTTCTACCAGCTTTATAATTTTTGTTAAGTGACCTTCTCTTAAGTGAGCCACTTGGTCCCTCCCAGCAGATAACTACCTTGTCGGGTCTAATCTCTCTGATGTTCTTTTGCAGGATCTTTAAGAAACCAGACAACCCGCCGATGGGGTTGCCGTTGGTATCTAAAGTTGGGTCCACAACATAGGACCTCGTGAAGTTGTTCATTCCATCGATTACTAGCACTCTTTTCATGAGTCACGACCATTCCTTATTTCTTCCCTATCCTACATTCATCTTCTAAGATGTCAAGAACTCTTTCCTTAAATGCAGGGTCTTTAAGAAGTTCTAAGAAGTCTTTGCTCTGGAACTTTTTATCATCCCCGTCAACATTGATAGTATACCAAGCGCCGCTGCGAATACACCCAGGCGTGCCAGCGATAGCACTAAGCCAGGAACCTTCATCATCAACGCCAACACGGTCGTTAGCAAGGTCAAATAATACATCAAACTCACAACTCCTTGGTGATGGTCCGAAGCGAGACTTCATCGTCTTGGCACTGGTGTGAAAACCAATGACCTGCTTCTTTTCGTTTAGGATCTGTCCGTTGGCTTTACCCTTGTGTTGGGTAAGCCAGATACGAGCAGAGGCGTGATAGGGCAAAGCTTTGCCACCTGGCTCCACTCGGTTGTCTCCGAACATCACACCGATGTTGGTCTTCAACTGGTTGGTGAAAACCATAGCGATCTGTTCTTTACCAAGCGTCTCAGTAACTTTCCGCATACCCTTGGCTAGTGCCTTGGCTGTCAGACCGATACGACTGTTGGGATCGTAATCCCCTTCAACCTCAGCCTTGACTGGTGTGCCAGCAACGCTGTCCCACACAATACAAACCAGGCGGTCAGGCGCTTTTTCACGAACAAGTTTGATCAACCGCTCGATGCTCTCAAACACCTCTTCAATAGTTCCGGGCTGGATATACATAAAGTTATTCTCTGTATCCAAGCCGAGTTGCCCCATGAAGTCTGGAGATGCCGCATTCTCAGTGTCAATATAGATTGCCAAGCCGCCCATCTTTTGAGTGTTTGCCAGGATCTGTGTCACAAGCAAACTCTTACCACTAGCCGACTCGCCAGCAATCGTGGTGAGTTTACCAACAGGGATGCCCCCGTCTCGTCGATTAGAAATAATATAATCAAGAAGGGTTGACCCAGTAGAGATCCAAGTCTTCACATCTGTGGGGTTATCCCCGTGCAAGTCATAAGCGATAGTTTCCTTCGCTGCTTTATTTAATTCTTTACGCAGATCATCTGCGAGAGTTTTAGTCATGATTACCTCTTTGTCCAAAATGGAGAGACACCTGTAGCCCCGTGCCTCCCTGCGGGCTGACGGGTCAACTACGCCAGAAGCTCGTCGAACGCCTGATCAATGTTGGTCACTGCGTTACTGTCCGTAGCGGTGGTGGTGGTCTCCGTAGTTTCCGAAGCATAACGAGTGCTTCCATCGGAGGTGTCCTCAACACCTGCATTAAGAGTCTCCTGAAGTAGCTGATGCGCTTGATCATAAGTGGTCTCTGGGAACAACTCTCCAAAGTTAGGAATAGTTTCCAAGAGCCCATTGATTGCATCATCGCTCTCTGCCAGGGCAGACGTCTTACGCATTGGACGGATCTCAGTGGTTGGGTACATTTGCCCAGCCTTCTTGCCGTAATCAACACGAATGTCAGTGCCGGTGTGTACATCAGTGATGTCGCCATACTCAGGGTCAATCACTAGGCGAAGCAGAGCTTCATAGGTGGTCTTTGAGAAACCCCAAATGCGAACACCCTTCTCTTCTTCACCTCGAACAACCACTGGCGCAAACACACGCATACGAGGGAAAAACTTGCGAGCCATTTCCTTTGACTCGTCAGTGCCCTCGTTCCAAAGCTGATTGCCAAACTCAGCGATGGGGTCCTTCTGACCAAACGATCGTGGACTGATGAAGGTGGTCTTACCCTCAGTGCCCAAACGATAGTGGTACATGTAGTCACGGAAGGGATCGCCATCCTCCGGGGCTACAATACGGATAACTTGAGTTCCCTCTTCTGGCTTCCAGAATCGGTCGTCGCTGCTACCGCCCTTGTTGGTTAGTGCCTGGTACTTGGCACGCATTTTATCTAGATCAATACCCATTGTATTCTCCTTTGCTGGTTAGTTGACCTTAAACATACTATACACCACTTCGACATGCTGTAAAGAACTTTTTCAATCTTTTTTTGTTTCCTAAGAAAAAGGAGGGGGTTACCCCCCCCTCCTTTTGGCTGTGCGAATTTTGATACCTTCTTAGTTGATATCAATAATGACGGGCTGGACCTCAGCCTTCCGTGGGATAGTGACTGACAATAGCCCGTTGTGAAACTCAGCAGTACTAGCCGTTAGGTCTAGGTTGCTATCATAGTTCACAAAAGTCTTTTGGAAGCTGCGGCGTGCAATACGTCTATTGCTGTCCCCATCGCCGTTAGCCTCCGCACGCACAGTAAGACTACTTTTCTCTGGTTGGATCTCAATGCTAAGATCCTCTTTACTAAAACCTGCGAGAGCGAACTCAAGAGTTGTGCTCCCGTCTTCATTGGAGAAGATGTCAGCTACGGGATATCCCGAGGTTGACTTTCTCGCCAGTGATTGGAAGTCTCCGAACAGTTCATCAAAGATCGAACGTCCAAGAAGACTAGGTGTGTTGTATCGTACTAAATTGCTCATTTTGTTTCCTCCTTTAATAAGCAAGGTTGTTATGACTCCCGAAGGCAGTCAAGAATGCAAGCACCGCACAGCCACTTGCTTTCTACAATTAAATAATACATGATTTAAAATATTTGTAAAGAAAAAAATTACAAGTTTTCTACTTCTAAAATTTGTTCTAGTTTCGCTTGCACAACCTTGAGCGAGGCAGCCTTAGCTAGCAGAATACAGTTCCTATATTTTTCCCAATCTAACTGCAAGTCCCTGCCAGTTCTACCGTGCTCGTCCTCAATGGCTAGATTCAACCCATTTATCGTATACAAAGTATTTGTTTTCTTTTTTCTGTGCAGCCTCAGTGTGAAATGACCGCCAGTAACTTCTCTAATATCCGAGTTGTGCCCATCTGCATTGTAAGTGATAATCCTGTTATCAGGATCATCCTCGTCGCTCATTACAAAAATATACTTATTAGTTAGCAAAACATTATTAACAATGCTTTGTATTACTAGCTCTACTTCCTCTTCGCTACCTCGTACAAAGGTAGCCATCAAACACCCTCTTTTGAAATTTGACACCTAACAAACATGCTCCTTTAGTAATGTATATAGTTCGACATGTCTCATACTTGCTGAGTGTAGTCAGTGTAGGCGCATAAAATGGTTGAGTTATGATAGCCATCTATTTCGTGAACCTCATAAGAACAATCAAACCCTGTTTCTTTTTGCCGGCTTAGTTGTTCTCTTATCTCCGTCATCAACCCTGGATTACCTATCTCTTCCGAGGTTAGCCCATAATAATAAACCTTCTGTTTTATGTCAGATAGTGGAGCTAAGCAAAGCTCCTCTCTACTGTCTCCCATTTGAAAAAACCCAAGGGTGCCAATCCTCAAGCCCTTTTTAATTTCTTTTTCAACTTTCCTAATCGGATCAGAGTGAAGGAAATAATTAAACATGCCAAAAGTTGAAACAAGGTAGTCTGCTAGCTTGTCATCATACTCCAGCAAACTTACCTCGCCCATCGCTTTCTTAATCTCGACCTCCGAAACAATGTAAAGCATATCAAACATACCAGACCTGGCGTACTCTTGTAACACCCCAAGAGAAATTCTGTTGTTCATTCTTTGTCGCTTGGTTAATAAATCACTGTCTGGGTCAATATATAAAATAGTTATTTTACTATCTTTCAACATCTCAAGTATACGAAGGGAACACCCATTTACCTCTGCACCACCAAAAACAACAAACAAAATCTCAGCCTCATACCTAAGCTTAAACAGCCGGCTGTCAATTCTTAACGGAGAGAAGCCAGACTCATAGCTCTCCATGTCTCCGTGGTCACCAAGGTCGTCCTCACTGAGATAAAAAATCTCGTACTGAGGGTAGATCGCAAAAGCATTCAATATCTTTTTTACCGATCTGCCAAGACCTAAAATTTTATCCAACTTATATAACCTCTTTCATAGAACCAAAATCTTTTCCGATACTCTTGTTGACAGGAAATTTACCAAACCTAGTCACACTGAATATCTCTTGAACTTCATTAAATAGTTCCCTATCTGCTAAATCAAAGTCAATAACTAAAGCGTCGTGAACAATAAAAGCCACACTTGATTTAGCCCGGCTCTTTTTTAGTAAAGCCCAAACTTTTGTAGCCTGTTCTAATGCAAGATCTGCTGTCACAGATTGTATCAAATAATTCAAGGTTTTTTGCTTAGGGGCGACCACATCCCTATCAAAAGGAGTTCTAATTGTGTGACCGTCCCAATACTTGTCCACTAAAGTCTCTTTATTATATTTCTTTTTTAGGAGCGGCGAATGTTCTCTAACTTCCTTAGAGTTGCTACCGTACAGCCAAGCAAAGAACAGTGTCTTTGCCTCCGCTCTGGTGACTTTATTTTCAAACACATTCTCTAAGTTCCAGCGATGCACATCATAGTCGGGTTGGTCGTATCCCAAGAGATGGAGCAACACCCTAAGCTCTGCACCATTGTAATCTAACTCTATGAAGCAATCATTTTTTGGTCTCAGGACATGTCGATAATCTTTGTTCATTGTTAAGATTGGGAAGGACTTCTTTCTGGTCGTTAACCTACCAGTAACAGTCCCGAACAGATTGTACTTGATAAAATTATCGCACTCCTTGATTCTTTTAATAAAGTTAGACACCTTAATATCAGCCACCTTCGGTAACAGAGAGTCCAACTCGACACACAGCGACTGTGACTCGATGTCTCGTATCATAGCGTTTACTGCTGCAAGATGCTTATAGTTTGATGGTTTAGGGTAGCTTTCGATGACGTGGTTTGTTATTTGGTTCTTAATTTGACAATAGTCTCGCAAAAACTTCTGCGGAACCAGATCAAAGAAACAATTGTGCCTCATATTAACCTTAGCAAAGCTAAACGACAAAAGAAATGCCTTAAGTTTTGCACACACCTCTTCCCAGTCCTCTTTGAGATACTCTGGGCACATTTCGTCTAGTGTTTTACCCTGAGCATAGATCTCTGCATAGTCCACCCCACGATATCCAAGCAGGTATGGACTGTAACGCCAGGTTCTTGTCAGGTCTTGTGGAAATTCGTCAAAACTAAAGATCAGTTTGCCGTCATAGTAGATGCCAACACACTGATCTTTATCGTCTAGTGTTTGAAATAACACTTATCCTCCGTCTAGATAACTGGTCCGATAATTCGATCGATTATAAACCTAAAGGCTTCGTCATAGCCTTCACCCTCTGTCTCATTTAGCGTGTATAATGTACGCAGAGTTATTTTATATTCATTTGGGGATATATTTAAATTTCTTTCGTTCGCCCTGACGAAAAGATATGTCGATAAAGACCACCTTGTAGCAAATATGCTATCTTCCTCGCCAAAAGAATTAGCTGGTGCAAGCGAGCGAGCTAAAGCCACAGTTTTAGTATCGCAACCAATCCGTGGACTAGTCTCATATGTTGAAAGATAGGGATTGTCTACCAGAAATGTCTCATACATATCCTTAGCATATACTTCAAGAGCCCTCATGTCAAATAAGTGAGACTTATCGTAAGATCGCCGAAAGAATTCAGAAATACTATCAAACCCTCTTTTCTCCATATATCTTTGCATAGCCGGAGATCTGAGGTTTGCTGCTATTCTGCTTGGGTTATTCTTGTCTATCAAAAATCCATGCTGTTTTGCCACGTCCGCAAAGAATTCAAAATTCGGATCATTGACATATTCTTCTATCGCCGAAGCTCTGTCGCCTTTTGGAGCCACTGCTAAGCTCAACACAAGACCAGTACAAGCCACATCATAGAATCTACTTTCAGCAAAACCAGTTCGTGTGATTGGGGTTCTTCTGCTTTGTAACCTACAAAACCTAGCGTAGCTTCTTAAGAAATCCTGAAAGCTTCTTATATGTTTGCTTTCCTTTCGCTGCTCTAGGTGTTTGCTTAACAACGGGAACAAAGTATATTTCATATAAATATCATACTCAACATCTACGTTTTTAAATGATTGGAAAACTTGTGGGTTTGCATAAGGTCCACCAGGGATAAGCCTACCCTTCTTTGCAAAATACCTCATCTTAGCTGCTAAGTCTGCCCAGGCATCCGCAACAAAATTAACTGCCCACCTTGTCTGGTTTTCATTACTATAGCGTAACTGTGAGATTGCATCTTGCTTCAATAAGATAATGTCGCCGTCAGTGTCGGCGCTGCCGTAGTACCTGTCGATCCCCGTAAAGTCAACTATATTAGGAACAACACTTTCATCTACAAGAAACTCATAATCAACTTCCATGTTGAAAGCCTCTTTAGGGCGAGACTCAGGGTTGTCTAGAATCATAAGCCTATCTGGTGATCTAGTCATCTATCAAAACTCCTCGTCTTTTCTAATTCTGTTCGCAATATTAAGTGAATCTATTTCGCATCGTGCTTTTACATCTGTCGTCCATCCCGACGGGGAGAATGTTTGATTAACAGTCGTGATGCGATAATAGCCTCCCAACCTTAACCTTTCAGCGGCTCGTCGCCCTAGACCAAGCGTAGCATCTATAAAAATAAATGCGCCAGTGGCTAATAAATTGTTACCCTTGAGGGTCATTGTTACGTCTTGAGGCTGGACAAACGTAGAAACAAGATCAACTGCCCTATTTGTGCCATTGACAAAGTTCTCGTTTACTGCTTGTTTGTTTTCCATTTCGGTAAATGTAATTGTCTGTAGTGGTCCACGGTCTGAGCCTACCGTAAAATGATAGATCCCCCTTTTAATATCTTGTTCATATGAGCCTCTAAGACCTTTTACATTTCTTGATGTCGCCGTGGTAATAAAGATTAGGTCAATACGATCGCCAGCCTCAACGTTTTGGTTGGAGCCAGTTTTAATAGACTTGCGGTCGGGAGTTAAAAGCTGGCTACGCCTAACTGGCTCACCGGGAACAAAAATGTCCTTGAACTTGGCTGTGGGAACAGAGGCGGAGTTAAATTCAAGATCTGGGATTCTCCCTCCAAGTTGATTAAGCCCCTTAAGGTTAAACGTATTTTTTGCAATAATCTTTTCAAGCAGTCTAGTCATGAATAGATGGAAGGGCATTGTTCTTCTATCTGGATTTCCGATAACATCATTAAACCAAGTCGTAAACGTCTCCAATGCGATCGGCAGATCTCCGATAGAAATCCTATTTTTAGGGAACCCTGGGGCTGGAATCGTTCCTAAAACTAAATTACCATCCTTGGCAAATCCAACCTCAGCCGCTACGTCTAAAATGTCCCCAAGAAACAGAAAAGGTATTGAATATTTTCTAGACTCTGCTGAGGTCTTTATCTTCTCAAAATCGTAGGGTCTCACTGGAGCGCCTCTATCGTAAGAGAAACCAACCTCCGCACCGGGCACAGCAAATTCAAACAATTTATTTACTCGACCACCTATTCTTGTTGCTCTGCCAACCAGCTTATCCATAAATCTTCTTCTGGTCTCCGTAATAGAGATCTCTTTCTCTAATGTTTGCAAGTCCTTAATTACAGCAACCAGCCTTCTGAAGTCTTCAATTTGCTTTTTGTCTTTCGATGCGTTGGATAAAAGTTCTATCCTCTTCAGATCTCGCTCTAGCGAACCTTTTGTCACCTCAAAAAATCCCGCCTCCGACTTCTTTGCAAGATCATATTCTTTTCTGACCTCAAGCCTTTCATTTGCTGTTGCAATCCTTTGAATTTTTTGAGGAGGCAATTGATCTAAGTAAATCGATACAAAGCGGGGCTTTATTTTTCCGCCAGTGCCAAATATGTCAGTGTCAGGTCTTTTTAGGTTTGACTCAACAGACGCCTCAAAAGTAAAATCTAAAGATACCTGCCCATTCTGTTGAAAATTTGTTTTAAACTGGTTTAAAACCAACATCAAAGTTCTTTTTGAGGTTCTTATGTACTCATACAAGGCTTTGTTTTTTGGCATACTTTCGCTAGCGGTGTTTGGGACTGCCCATCCACACACAATTTTTATCGTTGGGTTTGGTGGTTTCGATTTAAAAAATTTACTATTTTCTGCCTCCGCATCAACGGCATCCATTTGCTGGCTTAAAATTTGTTCCTTAGACGGACTGTCTGGCATTTGTTTAGATGCAAACTGTGCGCCAGTGTTTGTTTGTGTATCAACATCAGGTCTCGGATCGATTAACTCAATGTACTTGCTTTCTCTAAAATCTTTCATTGATGCAAAGTTCATGACCAAATTGCCAGTAAAAGAACTGAATCCGAAATTAATCTGTGTTTCATCAAATGTAAAACTGGTAATACCGCAGTTAATGCCCATTTGCGATTGATAAATGACAGGATCATTCTCGTCCTGAAACCCCTCGGCAAGCATTTGTCGAAAATCGCTGGGGTCACCAATAACACCATTGTGAGCCCCTTGGGCTAGTGTAAAGTCTGGCATATAAACAAGTTTGTCAATTAAATCACCATCAGAGTTTCTCTCCGGCTTGTACAATTCTAACTTGGGCACTAGGTATGCGTAATCAGCAGGCAAAGCCTCTAAGAATCCTTTTACTTCCTCTGACCTTTGCAAGTAAAATAAGTTTGAACACTCTCTAGGTCTGATATCAAGTTCTACAATTTTCTGATACTGGATTGACTTCTTTCCTGCTTCCCCACTATCTTTGATCGCTCTTTTAACTTTTAGAATCTCCGTGAGATACTTGAACAATATATATTGTTCGTCGTAGTTTGCAGTGGCGCTGCGCCTCGCAGCATTCATAGACGGGTTTCTAGTCCTTGCTCTTTCTTCTACTTCTTTTCTTGAATTAGCCATTTTATACCCTAAAGTTTCTTAGTATTTTTTCTAGTGGCTTAGGAATGAAGACTTTATCACCTAATCTGTAATGTGCGTCAGTTGGTCTTTTATTATACCACGCTATGACCCACCATAGTTTTGGGTCGCCATAGTGTTTTGCTGCAAGCTTTGAAAGACTTACGCCTCTTTTCCAAGTGTCAGCAACAATTTGCATATCATTAATTTCTTCAGGTGTTGGGTATCTCAACTTAGGTGTGGAAAAATGGTTAATCTTTTTGACACCTCTCCGATCCAAGATGTCCTCTTGATATCCTTGATCCTCGTTTGCTACAATTAACCTAACATCATACCTTGAGATTGCCATGGTTATCTCCTAAAATTTCTTTTCCAATAGTTCATTTGTTGAGGCTTGGCGCTGCTCCTCAGTTCCCTGCTGCCTTGTGGCGACACCATCTGCATTGGGATCAGCCGCTGCTGGGGTGCCTGCCTCTACCCCTACCCCTTGTCTATTTTGCTCCTGTGTGGTTGATGGTTCTTGTGGTACGTCACCAAATTTTCTTGGGAAGTTGTCGCCAATACCATTGCCAAAACCGTTAGTGCCCCAGCCAAGAGTATGCTCATGAAGAATGCTTAAGCTTAGCGTAACAGTGTACATCTTTGGAATGAGGTTAGCTCCATCCATAAAAGCACCATAAGTTGTAAAGTCAGGATCAAAACTAGTCTGTTGCGTATAGCATAAAAGGGGTCCACCAGTCGCTGCGTCGCAAATTAGATTGGCTAGTTTGACTCTAAGTAACGGGGCAGACTTGATAGTTGTTGCTCCCCCTGCGGCATCTTGGTACTCCGGGTACATAAATGATTGCAACAAGTTCATTTGTCTTAGGTTGTGTTTAGCTTCCGCTTCGCTATAAGAAATAACATCAAACCCAAGTGTAATCGTTCTGGTGGTATTGGAATATATAGGAGCCGGGTCCATCCTGCCGTAGTAAGTCTCTGAACTAAAGCTAGCTGCCGTTCCATCAGAGAAACTTGTTAACGCTGCGGGAAAAGTCACAGATTTATCTGTTGGCACATGAATTATCCTAATATCATACGCACCGTCTCTTCGCAAGTTTGTAACACCGGGATCAATGACGAGCTTTGGCTGATTCCGTGCTGTTGATGTCTGCCTCGGTTTCTGAGTGGACTCTTTTGTTCTTTCAGCTTCAGTGTCTGGAATATTTTCTTTTGTTCTGGCTGCCATTTATTTACTCCCGCTACACATAGAGTGCATTCCTTTGGTTAATGTTATCAATAACCGCACTAGCAAACTTCTTAGAGTCCATATAAAGATGAATCTCACCTTTGCCGCCTATGCCACCGCCCGATGGATTAACTGCTTGGGCTGCGGGTGGAGTGACGCCAGCCCGCATCATTTCATTATTTGTTACATAGGCACCCCTGGGTAACGATAGAAGCTCTGGTCCTCTTTCACCAACCATGGTCGTGCCACCCTGGTGGGCAAAACCACCTTGTTCAAGAAGCATTCTTGGTCCAAAGTATCCTAACAAACCACCAGCAGCAGCACCAACGGCACCACCAACTAAAGTTCCAATACCAGGGAATATTGACCCGATTGCTGCACCAAATTGAGCGCCTTTAAGCATACCACCGCCGACCAAAGCTGCGGTACCGGCACCGCTGGTTAAAGCACCTTTGATAACACCTAATAGGGCTTCTCCAATGGCTTTCAAAGCAGGCACAGCAGCGGATTGAAATTTACCCATAGCGCCCCCAAAATCCCCTTCAAGGATCATACCAAACGTATCTTTTATACCCCGTATAAAACCCTGCACAGGTTCAGAATTAAATATCGATATCAGTGTAGGGAACAAATCATTAGCTAGGTAGTCAATGCCTGCGATTAAATTGTCAGCGATGAAGTTTGATATCCCCACTAACGTCTCGCCGAACTGCCCAGCACTACCGCCGGTCATGTCCATCAGTGGCAAAACTCTCTCAGACAAAACATCACCAATATGTGTAATAACATTTCCAAGTGGTGCGAACACTCTTTTTGATAACTCAAAATAAACTTTTGATATATTGTCTGACCTCTGTAGTAGCGGTGTCAACACTCTTGTGCCCAAGTCCATAAGACTAGTCACCAACGGACTCACATCAAGAACCATCTTTTGGAAGAAGCCTTTAATTTTATCCATAAGAGAAAGATAATCCTTGCCTCTCTTCTCCGCTTCTTCCCTTTCCATCCTCTCTGTCTCAAAGGCTTCTCTGCTCTGGCTTAAACGACTCAGTTCTGCGACCTCTAGTCCAGTGATCTCTGCAAGGTTTCTCTTCTGAAACTTACTTAATTGATCGAACTGGATGCCCTGTGCCTTTAGGTTATCCATAACAGCCATAGCACGATCCGTTTCGCTCATCTTCATAAGTTCTATCGTATTAAGTTGCGTCCCGAACGTGGCATTTAATTTAGATACAACGTTTGATGCCGAGTCGTAGTCTTCAAACTTATCAGAGAAAGCCAATAAAGCTTCGGCGTTAACGCCAAATTGTCTTCCCATCTTTTGAAACTCCAAAGCGGTTCCCATTGCCCTTGGTCCTAGCTCTGCCAAAGATTTTGACATCCCTAGTGTCGCTCTCCCCAACGCCCCTGGGTCCATCCCCATGTTCTTAGCGGTGCCAAGAATTGTCATAGAAAAATCTTCTACTTCCTTCATTCCCCCACCAAAAGTCCCAACAATCTGGTCTATCGCCTCAGTCGTTGTTGTGGCATCAATGCCAAGCTGACTTACGTCCGCAGCAAGATCAATGGCTGACTTACGAAATCCTGCTGATTCTCTCTGGAAGAAAGCAAAGTTATCATTCATTGTTCCAACTAGTTGCGCTGCTTGCTCCGTGGTGCCACCAAATAAAGCTAACTCTCTCTTAGCAAAGGTAAGCTCCTCGGTGAAAGCCATCGCACCACCAGTAGCTTTTCTAAATTCCTGTGATTGTTTTTCTATCTCTAGGGTCGCTGTAATTATGCTACCAACAAAACTAGAGACTACAGCCTTAACACCCTCGTAAGCTCCCTGTAGTGCTCGGATGCGTCTGATGGCTGCTGCGTGGTTTTTCTTGGCTTTCTTTTCTTCAGCATCTTGAAATTCAGCAACCTCGTTGTTGTAGGCTCTTTGCTCTTCTTCAGACTGTCTCCTGAGAGCAGCAATCTCCGCCTCAATTTCTGCGGTCGCCTCGCCTCTCGCTCTGGCTTCCTCAAGGGCTTCTTTTTCGGCTTCAATGCGAGCATTAAGACCTTGGAGTTCAATTTGCAGTTGTTGTTCTCTCTCTGCGAATTGTTCTCTGGTTCTATCAGCAATCTCATCGAGAGCCTCTTGAAGTAATCGTCTTCGTTCTTCTACTGCTTCTTCAAAAGTAGCCAACTTATATTAACTCCTACTCTTATTTAAGAGGCCACGAAATGCCCGTTTCCTTTTCAAACATTTGGATCGAGCGGTTTAGTTTAGCTCTTTGTTTATAAGTCATTGGGCTATCTAAACCGTGCCTCTTAATAGAGTCCATATACTTTTTCTCGCCAATCAAGGCGGAGGTAAATCGATCAACTTGAATCCTGTTACCAACAACTCTTACTGGCACTCTTGTGCCCTTAAACATTTTCTCCAACAAGTATTGAATCCAGGCACCAAAGACCTTTAACATGTTCTCGTCAAGCTGGTCTTTATTACCGCTGTCCAGATCAAAAACAAATTTATTAAAGTCAATCATATCTTTCACGGTCTGCCCTCCAAGTATACAACTCTTACTAAATAGTTGGCATAGTCAAATAAATACAAAGGGGAACCCTGTGGCTCCCCTTTATTTTTTGTTTGCGGCTCGCTTTCTCGCTTTGGCAGTGTCCTCAATTTCTTTTTGTAATCTTTTTAGGAACCACCTTCTCAGTTTAATTGGGAGATTATAAGATTCAAAGAAGCTCCATCCACCATAGTGTTTCAACAAGAAAAGCTCTTCATACACTGATTCTATATATGCGTTATTCAGGCCAAAAAAACTCCGCACTAAGCGGGATCTCCATCTCCTCATCATGTCCACAACTATTACACACGAAGTAATCACTGAGGACAATATCAGGATTCACTTGCTTATATACTTTTCTCATATGCCTAGCGTCCAATGCTGGCATTAGCTCAACTGCTCTAGCTAGATCAACGGGTTGAGTTGAACCATTGACACTAACTAGGATTGACCTTAGCAGGTCGGTTGATTGAGTTTCACCTAGTTTATGTTTTTTCTTTTGCTCTCTTTGTTTTGTGGCTTTCACCTCATCCCCAGCAGTAAGAAGTCTAAACTCAACAGGGTAACCGCTTTTAGGGAGAGTGGTCAGATACAATCCATTTGCTGAACCTTTGGAAACACCTAGGCTATCTAAGTCTTGCTCTTTAAATTGCGTGATTCTCTCAATGCTATACGAAACCTCTTCCGCTGCTCCACAAGATGGGCAAACCATTCTTACTTCATAGTCATCACCATAACCAGTGACTCTCGCTGCCACCAAGATAGCATTTCTATCACCGATCAAGAGGTCATTTGCCCTGATTCTTTTATCAAGAACAAGACTGTCAACCAATCTATTCAAAGCCATGCCACTTTTCAATAGCGATCTAGACGTTAGAATATCTTCCTCTTTTGCTGTCATAAAACGAATCTCTACTTCGCCAACGCCAGCTAAAGGATGGGGATCTTGATAACTTTGACCTTTCGATGGCAATTTGACCATTTCCGTAGGAACTGACCAATCCATCTGTGCGGCAGGTGCTTGAGTTGGAGCAGGGCTATTACCCTCGTGTAGATCTGGTACGCCCATACGCTCTTCGTTTCTGCTCATAAATAAAACCTTTCCTAGATGTAGTATCTAGTTTACTCTAATAATATTGTGGTGTTAAATTTTAGACAGTGCCCGCATAGCCAGCCACTGCGTTACCACTCCTTGTAAGTTCTGCCCAGTCGAATGAGATATCAACGCTAAGCTCTTGCAAGCCGTCATCACCGTAGTCAAGTCCCTGACCAAAGGACACCTTCTCAATCCAAGCGTTCTTAAGTTCCCACACTTCAATTTCATTTCCGTTGGCATCAAGTTGTACAATGCGAACAGCGCCCCCGATGGCGTCAATCGCTGCACCTTTACTTGTGGTGCGAATCGCACCGGGACCAGTTGGGTAATCATACCCTGATTTTCTAATGATATTAATAAGAGTTCTAGCAAGATCTGGATTAACAGGATCGCCCATGGTGACACTAATAGGAGAGTTCCAAGTAACTCGCCCAGGATACTTAAACGTATGGTTCAAATATTGGTGCTCCTGCGATGCAATGGTTGCCTCCGGCTTAGCCGAAACACCCTTAACTACCCAAACAGGAATCCCACCTAGATAAAAGAAGAACCTATATTTTCTTTTCGGATCTGCCTGAGCGTCTCCCCAGAAAATTCCTTCACCTGCATTTGCCATTCTTATTTTACTCCCTTATTAAAGTATATAGTCCTTTGTCGATTAATCCGCAAACGATGCTCCAGTATTTGTAATCACAAAATCGATTGCAAAGAACTCGGCAGTCCGGGTTGGTTTCAACAAAATCTTAGCGTAAATAATATTTCTATCAACTAAGTCTGGAGTCGTTGTTGATTCATCCAAAATCAAGCGGAACTCTTCGAGACCAAATCTCGACTGAACGCTCCGAAGAACTGGCTCTGCTTGTCCAATAAATCTGTTCCATGTTGACTGAGTGTTTTGATCAAACAACATCCGACTTGCAATGAAACTAATCTCTTTCTTGAGGAACACCATCAAGCGGCGAACGTTAATACGGTCAAGTGCTGATCGAGTTACCTGTAGAGTCTTCTGTCCGAAAATCACAATACCCTCTGCTGGGAACTGTGCGATTGGATTAATGTTAGCAGCGTACAACTCGTCTCTTTCGTCAGACGTCAGTCGTCTTGAAACATCAAGCACTGGTACACCACCCGCACCCTCAGACAATCCACCTCGTGCAAAGCCGGCTGGTGCATACCAAGGAGCCCGGACACGATCAGTGAACGAGAACGCACCCAGGGCTGCAACCGAAGGGGGTGCCCAAAGAGCCTGACCGCTAACCGTATCTTGGATACGAACCCAAGGATAGTAAGCTGCACCGTAACTATTGTTGAGTCCTCTTTCACGAAGCGAATCAACTGCCTGCTTGATAGAGAACGAGTTACGATCTTTGTAGCTCTTAGTATTTTCGCTTTGTGCGTCATAGACCTTTTCGAGATCAATGATAGCGATAGCGTCACCACGATCCTCAGTTACGTCTAAGAGATAGTCAGTCACACCAACGGCAGTAACACCAGGGACGGTAATGACATTAAATTCAACTACCTCTGGATCTCTTACAACATTAATCGCTCGGCGCAAGCTATGGAGTTCATAACTTGTTTTTTCTGATGTGCCGATATTTCTATTTGCAAAGGGTTCACGCTCAGTGATGTCCAAGCCATCAAAGCCGCCATGTAGACAAGTGGTGAACTGCTTGTAGTTGTTATCCAACACTCGCTTATACGAGGCGGATGCAGCAACGGCAGCAACGATGTCTTGTCCATTTTCGGTTGGCACCTTAGCACCAGCCGTGAAGCTTGCATCCGCAGCACGCTTACCACGTCGGTACACAGCCGCATCCGTCGATCCACTAACAGGTCCAACATCGTCCAATGAGAAGCACCACATGTGCTGCAACGGGCTTGATCCTGCGTTTGTATCTTGACCAATGAAGCCACCATTACGCCCTTGGGCACCTGGCTCTGCGCCAATGTCAAGATTAGTAGTAGGTGAGTTCGAGTCATTTAGCCCCTGAGCCTTAGACCTTAGAAGATCAATAACCTCTGTGCTAAATCTATTGTCCGAAAAGGCTTTACCAGTGTAAGCACCAAAGTAAATATTCTTTGGACTATTCGGGCTACCATCAGACGAACTAATACGAAGTGGCAAGCTTGGCATGACAACTGATAGCTGCTGTGCGGCTTCCGTTCCTGAGATTACAGTTGCTGCACCGCCAAGGTGTCCACCGACAACACCGAACGCTGACTGTTCGCCACCGTCAACCATAACGTGACGATTGACAGCAGCAGGATTACTCAAGGTACCAAAGCTGGCAGCGCCACTAACGATTGCAAAGTCTCTGTATTTGATAGGACCAAACACACCGAAGGGTAGATACTCAGGGTTTGTCACCGCACGATCAACATCCTCATCCATTACCACACGAATGTAGCGAGACTTGTTTGGATAGTTGCCGTAAGTTCGGTTTGCACCCTCTGAAGTTTGATATTCTACAAACTGATCACCGATTTCTCTAGCGATATATCTTCTAGCCGCAGGATTCAAACTTAAGTTATCAAATCTCTCTAGCACAACTGGTCTATTATCATTATCCGACAGACGACGAACAATGACAGAGAACGTACCATAAGGATCAAAGTCATTAGTAGGTGCAGTGATGTTAGTGATAGAAATTTTAATTTCTCTTTGCGTGCTTTCCCCAGCGGAGATAGCTTCAAATCTAAACAGCTTCTGCATGTTCTCTGGCTTGAAGCCAGAAGTATTAGAGCCTAGATCCTGTGAGATGTACCAGCCAGTTGTAGCCTTAGAGGCTGCTTGGCGGTGATCTGCTTGCTCTTGCTCAGTATTCTGATCATTGCGGAGTGGCATGACAGCGCCAATAAGGGTACCGGCAGTCTGCACAGTACCAGTAATCGCCAACTCAGCAAAATCAGTCTGGTTAACGTGTCTCTCGAAGGTTTCCCCCAAGAAATAGTTAATGTTTGTAGTAGTCCCAGGGAACTTAGCCGTTGAGATACCACTGTTTGTTAGCGTTGGGTCAGTGTTAAACACCTTACGGATAAATCTTTCACTGTTGGGGTTAAAGTTGAACCTAATCTTATCAACTTCGCTGCCACCAGCAGTGATACTAGCAACAAACTCACCATTGGAATCACTCTTAATCAGAGTACAGCCACGGCTCTGGGTTTGTCTATTGTTACCAGTCGTTCCTGACAGGAGGACACGCCCACCAGCAGTATCATCGTCTACACAGTAGAAAATAGCTGCCAGGGTACCCGTTGCTTGGAGAACTTGAGCACCAGTTGCTGGTCCTGAAGCGGATGGCCAAACAAATAGCCCCCAAGCACCACCCTCAGTATCAGTGGCACTGATTGACCCAAACTTCCAGCCGGCTTTGCCGCCATTAGCTTCTGTTGCATTGGGGTCTTCTTCGCCTAACAGGCGAACAACGTTTAGAGTAGGATTGTTTCTTAACCAGGCTTGTGCAGCATAAGCAGCGTAAGTTGGGGAAGTCATGTTTCCTTCACGCCAAACATCTCCACTACGACCGCCGGGAACTGGTGCCCCGAATACATCAACAAATTCTGCGAAAGACTCAACTCTGACTGGAGTCATAGCTGGTCCTTTTTGCATACGACCAATAACTAGGGGTCCAATATCACCGGGTTCTCTTGGGATCTCCGAGTTGTCGATCTCATTAACGAAAACGCCGGGAGACACAAACTTAAACTTTCTTTCAGCCATTAAACTTTTCTCCTCTAAGACGAGTTACACTTTGGCGCAATCGCCAGTGCCGTTCCTTAGTAAATAGTTACTTGATATTGCAAACTCCCCGCAGTGTTATGGTTTTCCGAATGGTTTAATTTTGCGGGGAATTATCTTTTTACTTGCACGCACCTGATCAGCTAATCTGAACACTCCACTTTCAAGCTCAACCTTCTGAACAAACTCTACTTCTTCCTCAACTAAAGCTCTTTCATTTTGGAATACAATTTCTGCTGCTGATTCTCTAATGACAACGTTTGGCTTGTCTTGATTCTTATCTCCACCAATGATATACCCGAGCACGTTGATTGTCACATCAGTTTTAAATAACCTCTCGTCCTCACCAAGAGATGCAGCATTGTTTGCCAACGAAAAGCTAGCGTCTACAAACGCCTCGTACCTATTGCCCTCATGAGTAATAAAGAAACTATTGATTGCACCCTTATCAGTTATGATCGGTGCTAAAATTTGATTCATCTGTTGGACATATTCAGTTGTTATTGATACCGTGTAAGAAACATCAATGTAGACCGGCTGAGGTATGGAAATCACCTCGTATACAATTTTACTGTTTTCTCTGGGAAACGTTTTGCGGAACTTGTCCGCACCAGATAAGCTTCTTCTAATCGAATCGGCATTGGCTCTGACTGAGGTTTTACTTTGTTTTACCCTTCTAGCGATAGTAATAGAGCCACCCTTCTCATCATTGACCCCTGGGAAATTACCGTGGTATATGCCACGGTTACCTGGGTCTTTTGACACAGATGTTCTTTCCAGAGAGATCAAAGGATAAATTAACGTTGTATTGTTGTCTCTAAGGTTCACATTATTCTTTATCATGTGCGCCCGCTCTTGTGTGGAAAAGAGCACAGGGACTTTTTTAAACCCCTTATTTGTATCGCAATGAATATCTAAAGTTTCATTGATATACTTGAACATAGCAAAGTCAATGTCCTCAATTCTTGAGGGGTTGATTGGCAATTGGGTTTCTGTTAACTCATTTGTCTTGGTTCTACGAGGCATCGAACAGTCCCTCCCTTGCCTTTCTACAAGTAGCTACAACCTCAACCTGTTTGTTATCTTGCCCAAAGAGTCTTCTAGGTTGAGATAATTTAACAATTTCATAATGTTGTTTTTCATACTGCACATAATCACCAATACGGGCAAACAGATCTTGATCCTCAGTTAATCTACGCTGGTGCATATGAACTGTTATGTTTGCAACTCTATCAATACCATATTTTTCACTGGTTTGATTTGAGCCCTCCCACACAACCAGGGCATATATGCGAATTGGAGGCAGGAAGGTTTTCTTGATCGCTTCTCCATATAAGGAGTGAAAGTTGGAAGCTTCCATGTCAATCGGAAAATACAGAATCTGCTGTCCAACAACGTTTTCAATAATTTCATCATTGATTTGTTTGACAAGATCACGCTCTTTCTCACCAACAAACATTGGTGGTGGAGGTGCAGTGGGTTGTTTCCAGAGATTGTCGGGTTTTGATTTAGTGGAGTCAGACATTTAAACTACCCCACATAAATACCGTGAGGAACAACCTTAAGTGTTTCGCCAAGAGAGTTCTGGAAGGCTGCATCACTTTCAGCAAGCTTGGAGTACGTCATTTCATCAAGCACTGTCTTAAGCTCTTCTCTTAAAGCGTTTTGTTCTTCTTTTCCTTCACTTATCAACGCAGATCCATTTAGCGTTATATCGTTGCCTGGGATGGGGATGCTACCTAGTTTTGACCTAACCTGCCCCAAGGTTTCCTTACACAAAGCCAATGCAAACCTTCTAATCCACTGCTTGCCAATAGAGTTAATTCTGTTATAAGGCACATTAGGAAACGGTAACGTGTTCATGTTGTTGATACCATCAGCACCGTATCTACGATCGCCCTCTTCATCATAATTTTCCTCTGGTAATCTAAACTTAACCCAGAACTTTTCTGGTGCAATACCATCTTTAGGAGCAGGAAAGATTCTCAATTTATTATTTCTAAGCTCATATGAGTAATGAGAGCCACGGACTTTAATATTATCCTCATAGGCATTTGCCTGTAGCTTGTTTTGCCAAACTGGGACTAATTGAAATGTGCTGTCATCTGAATACATACCATAAGTTGACAAGTTACCAACAATACCATAAGTGCCACCACCAAAGAATCTCCAAGCTGCGGCAGGGGTTTTATAATATACTTGCTCAATAATAACCTTGTTCTCTCCAACTTGGTTGAAAAATCTAGATGAACTATCAATTGAAGCCGAATATATCACTTGCTGTAAATCATAGTCCTGCTGATCATCGACTGTATCAAATGATGCTGAATAGGCGGACTGGTGTCCACCAACTCCAGCAAGGACACCGACAGCTTCTGCCATGTGTCTTGGAGCTTCAAGAGTAAATCGTGGAAACTTTAAGTTGGGTTTAATGTTTGTATCTGATCTATAAGAGGTAAACTCTCCATCCTCATCAAAAGAACCAGTGGCTCCACCAAGCATATCTGATAAAACGTTTTTAGCTTGGTGCGTGTTAAGAATGTAAGAATACTCAAGACACGACTCTTCATACGCTTGATAAACATTTCTTTCTTGCAGTTCGATATCTAATATGTTACCGCCCAACTTATTGAATACATATGCTACCTGATCAACCGCACCACTAACAAACTCAGCAGATCCGCTATAAACACCGATAGCTAAAGAACTAGCCACGTTTTGATGTGTTCCAGTTATCGGTAAAACTTTTGCACTAGTTGTACTGATTGGGCTTATGTTTCTTGCTACCATAATATGAATAGCCTCCAAGTAATGTAGGAGTAACCTTTACTAAATAGTTTGCCTTTATGTTAACTTGTCCTATAAAAACAGAAAACCCCGCCACAAGGGCGGGGTTCCTGAGTCATCATCTGACTAGCCTACTATTAGTTGACTAGATCACGGCAGATAACAAGACCGTACATGTCCGAGCGTACCATCTGCTTAGCATACCGAGTCATCACAGCCTTGGTAGGTGCGAATGTATCGGGATTAAAGATGGTAGGCGTGACTTGCAGTGGCACATAAGGTGCGTACACATAGCCGCTTTCAAGGAAGCTGTTACCCTTACGACCGACCAAAATCAACCCACGAGGGAAGTAAGGATCAACGTAAACGTCCATCTTCTTGCTTAGCGAACCAACGTTTTGAGCACCCCACGATCCGCCTTCGTCGTCAACGGCGACTGCTGCACGGAATCCAGCGGTAAACTCAAGAATGCTGGCGACCTCGGGTGAGCAAACAATAAAGTTTGCGCCGCCACGAAGGGTCTTACGATGAATACGAGCACTGACATCATTGATGGTTTCCATCAAGGTCTCGTACCACTCGCTCACGGTACCCGTAAAGTCGGGAGGAGCGGTAGCCGAAGTAATGTCTGCACCACTTTCACGGTCGAGGAAACGACCAGGGCGACGACTCCAATAAAGGGTGCCACCAGTTGCGCCTTGAACAAGATCGTTAAGAATTTCTTGATCGATCTCAAGAGCAATTTGCTCCGAAAGGACGCTAGTAAGCTCAACCTCGGCGTCAAGGTTGTGATAAGCGTTGAGGTCCTGAGCAAGCTCCGGGGTCCACTTAGCTTTCAGCTTACGAGTCAAGGCGGTAACAGCAATGCTGTCAACCTTAATGTCGATCTCTGGAATGGTATCATTGACACCTAGATCGCCACCAAGCTCCAAGCCCCAACCTTCGGCACCAACGACCGAACCAACGGCTCCACCAGCAGAGAACTTATCTTTGCGGGGGAAATGGACACTTGCCGACTTAGCAGCAATGAGCCCAACTTCCATACCAGAAGCCATATGCAGGACAAAGGTGAGGTAATGACTGCCATCGGTCGAAGCCGAGTGTTGCGTCAAACGACGAACAACACGGGTTTCATGAACGCCAGCGGTGTCACCACCAAGCTGCGAACCGTCTTGCTTGACGAGGTTAACAGCGGTAAGGTTATCAAAGTTAATATCATCCTTAATCGAAGTAACTTCGACTCGAAGTTCACCAACCAAGTCAGTGTCATCTTGACCCAGAAGATCTGCGTCATACTCGATGCGCTTGAACAAGTCAGCGTTAGCCGAAGCAGTCAAGCTGCGGATCTCAACCTCTGGCTTAAGCTCAACGAGACCAGCAGCGGCGACGTCAAGCGTACCAGTTGGGGTGCTGTAGCCGTTAGCCAAGTCATAAGCACCAGCACGGTATGAACCGTCATTGGAAGTTAGACCCACATCTGGGATCGAAAGATCGACACCACCAGTGAGTTGCGAACCAATTCGACGACCACCGTAGATTGACTTACCTTTAGCATTTAAAGGATCGGCTGACTCACCGTCACGGCTAGTGCCGAGCGTGAAGTCCAAAAAGAACACGAGCCCACTGGGGAGACTCATCGGTTGCACTGACACGAGGTCCTGTGCAAGTAACCCGCCGAATACACGACGTACAATTGGGAATGCGACTGAAGCAAAGCCTTCAACGTCACCCGCAGCCATGGAGCTAGCTTCCTTGAGAAGTTGAGCAGCCTGGTTTTCAAGAAGACGACTCATCGCCGATCGCTTAGTATCGTCGCCGAGTCCTTCCAAAAGACCAGTTCTTTCCCACTTCTCCAGAAGAGCCTCACCCTCACGAGCCAAGGAACGTTCACGAATGCCTTCAGTCAATTTTTCTAAATAAGACATTTTTTTCCTCCTAGATTAGTTGTCTTTTAATCCTGCGAGTTTCGCCCATCGATTCTTCACAGGATTATTATCAGTTGATGGAACTTCCTTTCTGGAACTTATAATAGTTGAAGATTTTCTAGTGATAGCCTCTGACAACGTATTAGCTTTTTTAGCCGGACGGCTGCTATTAGTTCTCTTAAGGGTCTCATAGATCGTCTTCGCCTCATCAACCGTTTGTGCATTCGTGATGTGTTCGGCAATCTGATTTCTCTGCCGCTCATTCAGGGAGCCATCCTTCAGTACACGATTTGTATAAAGCAGTCTTGCATTTGAAAGGTTGATTTCTTCCAACCGATCTTTAGCTTGTACAAGCAGTGCTTTAAGTCCGTTATTTTCTTCTAACAAAGTGTTATAATTTAATTCTAATTGTAGTTTCTCTTCGATAAAGCTTTCCATTGCCTCATCTTTTTCTTGCCCGTCACGAGCATTACTGACTGGAACTTCTTCTAGTTCTTCCGTATAACCATGCTCATCTTCGTGAGCCATAGCATCTAGTTCCATTTCAGCCTCTTCGGGAAGATCTAAGTTTAGCATTTCTTTAAATACTTCTACTAGTTCTTCCTCATCGATCTCAATGTCTTCATCTCTATTTCCAGGCGCAGCCTCTAACTCTTCATCAGAAAACTCTGGTGCGAGTGCTTGCTCTTCATCAGCCAATTCAGGAATACCAACTTCATCCGCTAGTTCTTCACGATTAGCCTTTTCATCTTCTGCACCTTCAGCTTTAGCCGCAGACATAATAGCACCTAAATCAATCTCGACCACATCCGTCCCGGCAGCCTGCCCCATTGGGAGGCTATCCATAACTGCAACTTGTGCGGGGTCTTCTTCTCCGGCTGGGTCAGCCATTGGATCAGCGGCAGGATCGTCCATACCCAGGTCCATTTCCCCTGCGTCTTCTTCTCCGGGTTCTTGTTCTAGAAGTTTTTCTACTCTTTCTCTAACTTCATCTGAATATTTCTCAACCACCGCAGATTCTGCGTTTCTTAGCGCAGCCTCACGCAGTTGCTGTGCATCTAAAATAGCCTGATCTAGCATACTTGACATTTGTTTTCCTCTCTGTGATGAGATTTCATCAAAGTAAATAGTTGCAACACTGTCAAAACTCCTTTATTAGACGCCAGGCAAATAATAGACATAGACATGAAACTTACCACCGGTTAAAGCAGCAGTTCCAATTACAATACCTACTGGCAGTGTTCCTTGCATTTTAATCCCGGTGTTTGGTGCGGCAATGTTAGTCAAAAGAAGACCAGAAGCATTTGCAGTAAACCCAGTAAAAGCTGCGGCATTTCTAAACGCATCATAATCGCCCTGGAGACCAATACCAACAGTCGCTGATCCCGCAGATGCAAGATCTGTTTCCACATCAATATGCCCACCAATAAGAATAGCATTGTCTGGAATCGAAGTGCTTAGGTTTATGTTACCAGTATCACCGCCGTCAACTGAAAAATCATAAGTTGCCTTAAGGATTCTAGGCACAGCCACCCAAGTTCCTTCAACAGGGACATTGGATTGACCGCTGGCACCAAGATCAATATCTTGAACTTTTGTGCGACCCGGTGTGAATTTACCCATGTGCTAGTGCCCCCTTAACTGTCAATACCATCGCCCGAAAGCGAGAACATTTGGTCTGGATCGATGCCTGTAAGCTCTGCAAAGATTTCAACATGTCCGTTCGCAGCTTTGGAGGTAACGTAAACTCTCTCAGCTTTTACGTCCATTGCGAGACTATCTCCAAAGTTATCTAGAGTAATATAATGATTGTTAACATCCCAGTTACTAGTTTCGGAGAAGTGTACTTTTAACCCAACGTTAGTTGTGCTCTTATTAACCACCGTAATGTGCCTTGACACCGAAGGGAATGAGTATCCCATGGTGCTTCCACTTGCGATCGTAGCACCTGATCCAGTTACATAGGGGATACCTGCAACTTGATAAGAGCCTACGTTACCAATCCCCGCTCTATAAGCTGAATGATAACTTGTGTTGTCTTTGGATTCTGCTCGACCTGTGTGTGCGCCTTTCCTAAAACTCATGAGTTCTTTCTCCTATTGTACCTTTTCTTGCTAAGGTTACTATAGTTATATAGTTCCTTTTCTTTTTGATTCAACTTGTTAAGTAGTTTTTGCCTTCTTCTTTTTTGTTCGTTCTTAACAATAGACGGCTTTTTGTAATATTTTCGGTCTCTAACCTCATCCAAAATGCCAGACTTGCGAACCTTCTTGATAAACTTCCTGACCATAATCTCTGAGTTGTCTCGACACTCATCGGACCTAACCTCAATAAAGGTTGAGGTTTTTCGCATCTTAGTTTTTTGTCTTCTCATTTATAAACTCACTTTCTTTTGTTCATTTTGTCTAAGATATTACCCCAGTTAGACATTCCTGGGATGCACTCGATTCCAACTCCCGCACTTGATGGGTCAACACCAATTGGACTGTTACCGCCAGGCAGTGGCTTTGTCCCTTCAAATAAAGCGGGGTTATCAAATTTTCTTTTTGCATCTTCGTAGCCGCTTTTCCCGATTGAGCCGAGAACTTTTTTACGACTATCCTTCATTTGTTTTCTAAAGCCTTGCTCATGGTTAGGAACAGGGGCTTGCCGGCTTTCAACAACCAAGCCCGCATTCAAACCCTCAGCAACCTCTGTTACAATTGTCTTTAGAAGACCCTCTTCAAGAATAATCTCTCTCACACACTCTTTGACTAGAGCCTTAAGTTGTGAACGTTTCATCAATCCTCCAAGATTTCGTTTAACGCACGATTAATACGGTCAGCCTTTGTTAAGTTAGACTTAACTTGACTCTCCGCAACCAAATATGCACCGGTAGTGCTTGGCTCTGAAACCAAATCAAAGCACAAGAGTTGAAAATCATCTTCAACCATAGTTGTTTTACCTTGTTGTCGGGTAGAGCCAAGCCCTCTGGAAGATATTCCCAACTGGACACCGCCTTTTACAAGTTGTTTAGCAACTTTTCCTGCCGGTGTGTCAAGAATCTTCAATTTACCCATAACGTCATCACCATTCCACCAAACTTCGGTTACAAGGTGACTAGCATTCTTCAATTCCACAACTGAACTGTCTGGGTGATCGAGTTCTCCAATAGCTCGACCTTCACGAACGAGCTTTTCGTAGTTTTTCATCTCTCTTTCGAGGATTGGTCTAGGATAAATTCTACCATTGCCGTTTTTCTTACCTGCGGCTTGAATTTTACCTGCTAGAACCAGATGGATACCGCTTTTATTACCCTCTCGTTCTTCTTCAGTCAACAATGAATCGCTATAATCCAAATTCATAAACTCTTGAAGCACATATTTCTTTGTCATTTTTGTCTCCTTAAAGTGCGGGCGCCACCCGCACGATACTACTACCCCTGCAACACCTGGCGACTGGTCTCAGTCTCCACTTCTGGGTCCACATCCCCTTTAGCTCGATATTCATGTTGAAATCCCCCATCTGATATCAGCATACACAACGCATAAGACGTGCCAGACGATAGCCAACCCAACAGGAGGGCGTTAACGACTGTTACATCAAATGTAAATAGTTCTGTAAATGGGTTTAGGAGCACAAGAAGTACACCAACCCAAAAGCCAACACACATTGGACAATGAAAAAAGTGATGTGAGGGTCGATATGGCTTAAATAAGCTAGAGAAAACTAATATTTGAGTTAAACCATAAGCACAAAGAACAAAAACCAGAACGCTTATTGCGGACATATATCTCCCATTCTAGAACATGTAGCCGTAGCCGGCATATGTGTAATAAGGTAGATCACTTTGCCCGTGCTTACGTCTATTCTGTTCTGGTTCTATCTCACCATATTCAGTGGACTCGTCTGGATCTGGGTTAACAAATCTATCCTCAATCTCAGTTTCGTAGTCCTTCCCAAATTGCTCTTCAATCGCATACTGTTTCATAAATTTTTCAATCTCAAACAGTGCCACTTGCAATGGGCTAACATCCTCTTCTAATGATTGAGTCAACGTTCCCTCTAAGACCCCTCTTAGAATACCGCCCTGAATAGTGTTCAATCCTAGTACACCTGTTCTCGCTAGCGAATCCAAAAGAAACTTTTGATAATAATAAACTTCATCCCCTAGACCAAATTTAGGCATCGTCATAATCTTACTCTCCGCCGGGATCACAACAATGTCCATCATATCATGATCTTTAATGAGGATATTTCCATCAAGCGTCTTGTGAGCCTTAAGACGAACAGTAGCCTGAACCTCTTCGACCTCTTCGACATCAGCACCACCAGCAGCGGCTTTGTTTATAGTAATTTTAATCGCCATCTTTCTTGTACTCATTAGCAAGTTTTTGTATTTTTAAAACTGTCTTTAGATCATCTTGAGAAAACTCTGACATGCTAAAGTTCTCAATAATTCTTAGAACACTCTTTGTGTTTTTAACCATCTGGTCGTCACTTTTTACATCTTCCATCACCAGCGAATTCTTTACCTCACTATGCAACCGGGCTAGTTCAGAATTTAAATAAACTCTAAAATCAACACCACCATCCCTGATTGATAGAATGTGTCGATTCAATAATCCTTTTTGCTCAGGCAGTAAGTCTGAGTATTGAGAGTTGTATTTTTTGGTGAAGCTCTTTATAACCAGATCATCAATTGGCTTAAGCTCAGACTCTTCTCTATCCTCATCCTTCTGAGTCAAATTTTCTAACACTGTTCTTTCCATCAACACCTTCTTCTTCACTGGTGTTTGGTCACTAAAAATTTGAGATATTGTAGCTAATGCTCTATAGTTTGGAACAAACGCAGAAAACACATCGTTACCGACTTCGTGGTTAATGCGTCTAATCATTGCGCTTTGCTCTACGAAGAGTTGCTTTTGATTTATATTCCCATGTTCCACCTTGGTCTGGTAAACTAACTTCTCAGCGGTATACCCATCAAGGTTATCCGCTTCACACAAAGCTTTATAGCAATCAAGTTCTTTTCTTAGAGCCTTTGTTTTTGCAAATGATTCTTTTAGAATTGATCTAATAGACGAAGCTCTTTTATAGTCTTTTGCCAGCACAGACTTAGTTAACTCACGAACCAGAGCTTCAAAAATAAAACCAGTGTTTCTTTTCTTATTGTGCTTGGTCTTCATTCTTAGCCTCCAACTGACTGATCAAATTCTTAATTTGATTCTTGGTCTCGAATAAAAGAGTTTCATCCTTTTCGTACATCTCAGTCACCCCAACTGCTAACTTATTTATATCCTGTGCCCCTTTAAATAGGTTCCTAGTTGCGCTTGAGGCAGTTTGTTGTCCAGCTTGTGCAGCATAACTTCTACGCCTAGGTCCCATACCCTTTCTGCTGTCCATTGTCTCGGGAGTATAAAACTTCCCTTTAGCCCCTGGTGTGAGGTATGCCTGATCTCTCATACCGGGCGCTGCCAATAGTGGACTTTCATCTCCTGCCGGCTCCTCGGCGGCGGCTTCCTCACCACCTCCTTCTTCACCTCCTAAACCTAAGTCCTCACCACCTAAGCCCTCTCCGCCAGCTTCTTCTCCACCAGCAGGTGCAGCAGCGGCGGCTGCTGCGGTAGCTGCCTCACCTGCCGCTGTGGCAGCGGATTCAATCACAGCGTCAAGCTTAGAGTCGTGATATCTTTCTTCAATGATTCTATCAATCTCTTGCTCATCAAGTTTGAAGATGTTTTTATATACCCATCGCTTTGAGAAGAACCCTTCTGTTGCGGCACCAGCGATGTCAAATCTAGTTCTCATGTGCTCCAACTCTTGAAGTTCAGCAATCTTAGATGGATTGTTTAGTGACAATTTGAAAGACAAAAGATCATCACCTCTATACCCTAGTGTGTATAGGTGAACAACCGCCATCTTATGAAGCTCTGCGATAATAACTCTTTGCAGTCTTTGAATGGTTCTAGCAAATCGAATATCTTTTTGCGCCAAAGTTGCTTTGTCTTCCATAGCATCTGACTGTGCCAAATAAGCCTTTGGAATCTTAAGTGCTGAAAACAACTTGTCCCTAAGATACTGGACGTCTTCAATAGCACTGGTAAATTGTCCACCAGCTAAAGTTTCAACCCTTGATGAGTTGCCGGCTCTAACAGGAATATAATAATCCTCATCAATGCTCATCGCATTGTAACGAAGATCCACCCTACCAGTATCAGCATCAACGATTTGGTTTCGCTTCATTTGAGTTCGCACTTGCTCAATGTATTGCTCAACTTCTTGCGGCGGGATGTTGCCCACGTCAATGTAAAAAACACGACGCTCTGGGGAACGCACCACCCGGTAAGCCATCATGGCATCTTCAATTAGAGTAAGCTGTCTCCAGATTCTTCTTGCTGGCTCTAATACTGACGTTCCATACGGAGTATATAATTCATTCCCCAGGACCCTAAAGTGTGCAATCTGCCAGTTCTCGAAGGTAACTCCCGAAGGCGAGTTTTGTCCCCCGCTCCAAAAGTATTGAATGTAATTTGGGTTGGTCGGGTCTGTGCCCTCGACTCTTTCGCACTCTCTTAGCGGCAGCGGCACCACGTTTGTAATACCAAGTTCTTCATCAATGTCAAGATATAAAAAATAATCTCCGTATTTACAAGTTGACCGAGCCCAGCCAAATAAGTTAAAGTCAATGTTCAGCACACTATACAACAAAACGTTTATGATGTGCTTAATCTCTTGGTTTTGACAATCAACCCTAACGATTGGGGAGATCTCTGAAGAAGTTGTAATCTCATCGGCGTACACATCTAACGATGACGCAATCTCTGGCATATATTCCATTTGATCAAAGTCAGCATACCGATACTCACGATTCTGCTCAGACAGTTGTTTGCTTTGCAGAGGTTCAAATATATTATAATATTCTTTTTTCTTGAACTCTTTGCCCGTGCTAGTAGTAAAGGTGTAGTTCTTGATACTAGTTGATTTTAGGCGCTTAACCTGTTGCTTATTGTAGTTGACAATGGGACCACTGAATAGTCTTGTCAGCCTCTTAAACAGGGTAGCTTGTTTGTTTCTTGGGTTACTGTTGTCTGCCATTTCCTATCCCTTATAAATCCAAGGCAAGTAATTACCTCTAGGGCTGGGCTGTTTTCTCTTATCCGAATATCCTGCCATACCCTTAATTCTAGTATCTAGTTTGCTACTGTCAGATCTCCACGCTGTAAACATGGCTTTTCTTTGCTCTACATCTCTTTGATTAACTGTCAATGCCGTATCCCTAATCCAACAAGCTATTGCCAAAGCAATAACCAAATCATCATTATAACCTCTCATACCTTGCGGTCGCCCATTGTGCCAAATGAAAGTTTTAATTTCATTAACCGTTCGTAAAGAGTTCAATGTAAGTAGTTTATTTCTGACGAACTCTTCAAGTTTTGATATAACAAGAGGTCGAGTTTTCATAGACATTGTAAAACCTGCTACCCCACCTCTTGCTTCAGCCGTAGATCGATCAACAAATTCGTGCGTCGCTTTAAGACTGTAGTAGATGTTATCATAACCTATCTCTTCTATTTTGTTTAACACACCATAGTCGTGATTATTTTCAATAACCAGCAGTGCATTGTTGTACTCACTAGCCATGCTAACTAAAAGAGGAGCAAACATATCAGAGGTCACTTTACCTTGATATTCTGCAACTTGTTCTAAGGTGTCCAGTCTAATAATTTGTGCAACACTAAAGTCACTACCGTCACCTCGTGCAACGTCAGCACATAAAAGATATTCTGCCCCTTCCTCAACAGGTTTCCAGATCCAATAGTTTCTATCAAAACCGGTTCTGTGTTGTGGCTCAGAACAATTATCTAACAATCTTTTTATATCATCGCCCGATACAACTGTATCACCGGATGCGTTAAAGTTGCATTCTAACTCTTGAGCTATTTCTCGGGCGGACATGTTTCTTGTCTCTTTTTCAAACCATTTTTCGTCTCTATCTGGATGCACTGACCAAGGTAACTTAATAGTAAAGAAATCGTTTTTACTCTCAATAGCCTCGTTGTAAGTTTTATGAAACCAGTTGCCAACCCCATTAGGTGTAGACAGTGCGATACACCGACCACCTGTTGACAGAGTGGGGTAAAGACCAGCCCACAATTCATCCATACCTTCAACAAAAGCTGCCTCATCCACAACCAAAAGAGACAGCGCCTCCGAACGACCAGCATCACCAGAGGTCGAGGAAGCCTTGACTTGCGACCCATTGCTTAACTCAAACGAGGTTCTATTATTAATGCTGATGTCTGCAATCTTCAGCCAAGGCGGCAAGTGCTTATGAATTGATTTGATCTTCTTAACTAAGTTTGTAGCTGTGCTTAGTTTTGTTGCAACGACTAAAACGTTCTTTTCTCGCTGAAACAACATTAGCCAACAAACATAAGCGGCAACCGTTGTTGAGATACCTAGCTGCCTAGCTTTTAAGATGACACTAAATCTATGTTTTGTAAAATCATTTAGTGCCTGTTTCTGAAAATCATATAGATCAAAAGGTATCAAGCCCCTCATGGGCTCAGAAATTCTTGCGTAGGTATTAGTAAAGTAAACAGGGTCTCGTCCACAGCGGACGATCTCTTGCATTATCTCCTTTTTTGTAAGAGACATTTACGCTTCTGGCGTATCAGGATTCTTCTTCGATGTGTCGTTTGATGGTCTCTTATCAGATGAAAGCTCCAAGAACTTCTTGAAATTGTCATCAAGCCTGTCTTTATCTGATCTTTGACCGATAGGATCGACTCCCTCTACGCCTCCAATCTTGTATGCTTTCTGTGCCTGAATCCAAGTTCTAACACGGGAAATACTTTGTGCATCAACTCTAGCCTCATCGATAGGCGACAAAGTTACAGATCCGTTACCAAGTCGTCTATATTCTTTTTTAAGATACTTTAGAATATCTGCAAAGCGTGCTTCAACTTCATTAACAAGTTTGTTGGGTGGGTGCATATCTTTCATACTCATCTCTGAGTGATAAGAAACAACCATTTGATCTGCGGCAAATCTAATTTTGAATCCATCAAGTGCTGCCTTATCATAGATCCCTCTGCCACTTTCTCGCTTTAGACCTAGTTCCAACGGATCACCGTTCTCATCTAGAGCACCATCATATGCGTTTGCTGCTGCTTGAGCCAGACCTTTTACAACATCATTAATATTAGCCATGCTGTTTCTTTCTCCTCTTCAATGCGATTTGTACTCGCTCTTCGTTAGGTCGCCATCCCTCTTGCCATCTTTCTTCACGGTCGTGAACAAATTCATAATAGCAGTCTTGACAACACTTAAACCTATTCATATATAGGTCGTCTTTCATAGAAAATGAATATGTTTTACATACAGGGCAAGTCCTATCGTATTTTCTTTTGCTAGCTTTTTTTGAAATGAGAATACCATCAACATCTACCTTGTCCTGATTGGACTCACTTTTAATAAGAGTTGCGCTCTTTAGTTGTTCTAAGTATTCTTTTTCTTTTTGTTCATCCCACTCGGACCTAAAGTCTTGTACTGTTTGTTTGCCGTACTTTTTAGCGATCGCCTTTTCTACTGATGCGACATATTCCCAGTCAAGTTTTTTGCTCACTGTGGATACACCGCATGTACGATACCAATAGAGACACCAACCCCCACTGTTAATCCAGTGAGCAAACCAACAACACCTCTATTCCTGTCAAACCAAGAGTTGTTTTTTCTGAGTTGTTGCTCTAACTTAGTTATGGATAATTTGTAGGTCTCTTGCATCTGGGTGCATACTTTTTTATCCACTTGACACTCAGCCATCTTAGCGTTAGTATCAATCTTTTTCTGGAGCATAGTACGAAAGTCTTCCTCGCTCATCAATATGCCAACATAACTACTACCATCTTGCTCAACAACCGCTGGGCGAGGCTTGAACTTTACAACCTCTGCCGCAGCGGCGTTGAACGAAAGTAGTAATGCGAGTGCAACCGTTATCTTCATTTTACTTTAGAAACTTTTTCAAGCCCTCAATGCGTTTGCCAGGTCGCTTGAGACCGCTAACCAAAGTGTAAGTTACAAGCTTGTCTCGCTTGGCGTCCTCATAAATACCACGATGCACGATAGCTCCACCGGTCAAAGCTGCCAAAGTATCAAATCCAAACTCGATGTTATCCATTAGACCCACAGTCTCCTCAAAGATAACTTCGCCACCCACCACAATACAAGCGGCACCTGATGCAGTGGTTAGATCAAAACCCTCCGCAAGAAGAGTCTTCTCTAGGTTCTTCTTAAGAGCAGTCGAAACAGCAGTTTCATTCTCTGGCTCTTTAACTGTGGTGACACCCATAATCATACAGCCTGGTTGTTTCATAATGCTATCGTAGTCTGTAGCGTCGAAGGTCGTATACTCAGAGTCCTTGTTTGCCAAGACATTGAAGACATGAAATAAACCAGCGACTGTGTTGTTAATGGTCTTCCAAAATTTCTTAACCGTAAGTTTAGGGTAAAGCTTTTTAATCTTTTCGTTGTCCACCATAATGAGTGGAGCAATCTGTCCCTTTTCTGCGAGCCCGCAAAGTTGGGTGATTCGATTGTGGGCATTTTTTGCAACGGTTGGTGATGCTGATTCTCCAGCCGTTGGTAGTGATGCGACGACACCAACTCGCTCATCTACGTTCTCAACACCGATGTAAGTAAAGTACTTCTTTGCTACCTTGATGAGAGTGTTAACCGTTCCGCCACCAGAACCACCAGAAACACCAAGACAGATCAAAATACGATCAACGTTGTTCCCGAAGATCTCACGGAACTTATTGAATACTTCTTGCTCCTTGCGTTCGATAGCAGCTTCAGCTTTAGCTTGGTCTTTGCCAGCACCCTGCTCGCCATGCTCATCAACTAAGAACTTTTGGTTTTCTGGTAAGTCAAGTCCATTAAGGTCTGACTTCGCTGTGTTTACGGCAACAGTCTTGGTGTAACCCATATCATAAAATGCTTTTGCCATACGTCCGCCGCCTTGACCAGCGCCAACAATTGCGTATACCAAAGCACCACCTGATTTGTCCTCAACAGACTCTTCCTCTTCATTTAGTTCGGGATCATAATCCTCGATATCTAATTCAGGAATATCTAAATCAATAGTCATTTGGTTCTCCTTTTTTTTGGGGCTGCTTTCGCCCTTTTTGTTTTTGTTTTTTTTTGCGTAGGCTTAATTGCTTCGGCTTTTGCCACTGCTTCTTGCGCCCTCATTTGATTTTGCTTTATCAGTTCAATAGCTCTAGCTTTTTTGGCTTCTTCGATCTCAGCCGCTAATCGTTTTTGCTGTTCCAATGCGATTGCAACTCTTTGCTTTCTTCTTTTCGGTGCTGGCATAACCTATCTCCATCAAATATCTAACTCTTCGTGAAGTCTAATAAGTGCGTTTAGTCTGTCTTCTCGATTGTCTATCTTCTTTGTATCTTGTAGACGACTCTCGAATACTTTCTTAACCGCACCTATCTTATCCTTCTCTAAGTCAGCCCTTAACTTACTTTCTTTAGCATGGATCTTTACTTGTGTTAAGACATCATCGACAACAGTTTCATTTTTTTCTGCTGGCTTAACCAAGCGATACATATAATAGGCAACTGCAACAAGCAGCAAAGCTGCCGCTACAGTTGACCAAAAATATTGTTTTACCTTAAGCTTAAGCCAGTTCATTTACCGTGCTTCCACTTGGATGCAATATCTGCTGCGCCTTGAAGCCCAATATAAGCTAGCGAAACAGCAACCCACTGATCACCAGTAAGCATACCAAGTGGTAAAAGCACAGTAGAGGTGCCCCACACAATTAACTTTCTTGACGCCCATTTGCCGAGCAGTTTGTCAATTTTACCTGCCATTATTTTTCCTCAAGTGCAAACGGTGCTTTGGGCTCATTCCAATCAATCTCACCTTGGGCTAAAGCCTTGGCAGCAATCTTGTCTGCATTAGGAACTCTTTCTGGATCAATCACAGGCATATCAATTCTATCGGGAGCGCCAGCAGGCAACTCGAAAGATACTTGCCCAAGATTATCTACGAACTTCTTCACAGCGGCGTCAACTGCTGCGTCGCCGTCCTCACCCGTAAATTTCTTCAAAGCCGCCATCACATCAGCAGGCTTCATGAACTTGTTGCCCTCGCTAGCCAGTTTAGTTAATTCTTGTCTGATTGGGGCTTCTTGGAATTGGTCGAAACCACCAGTGCCCTCTTTACCTTGCATAATACCCAACTTACCAACGGTGATTGAGTTAAGCAATCTAATTAAGTCAGTGCCTGGGAAATCCACTGCGTAGCCACCAACTTCCTTAGAGGGATCAACCATACTCGTTGCAACCCATCGGTGGTGACCATCCATAATATGATTATCACTACTAATAAATGCGCCCAAGTTACCACCAGTCTTCATTTTTCCAGCGATCATAGAAATAGCCATACCCATAGCCTTTCCAATATTCATGCTTGACTGAGATGGTTTTAACTGAGACACTGGGAATGTAGCGTTTGGTTTGACATCAATAACGTCATCAGTTTCACTACCATCCTGCTTACCCTTGGTCACATTTTGTTTAGCATCGCTCGCATCAGCGGCAACATCCGAAAGCTTAAGAGGGAATTCTTCTGGGTCTACCTTCTTCTCGTTGAGCAATACTCTTCTAACTGCCCTACTAACAGACTCTCTTAAATTTTGTTTTCTTTTGGATTTTAAAACTTGTTCTGCAATAATTTTAGCAAGTCTTTGCTTGTTAATCTTTTTCATAAATAACCCTCCCAGGCTAAAATAAATAGTATGTTTATATCGTTTTCGCCCGCCTATGAATTTGAACGTCGCCCGCTCTAATTCTATATTCCTGCCCATCGCAAATAATGGTTGCTATTTTTTCCCAAGTATGGTATTCTTTAAGCAAACCAACACGCCACTTGGAATAGACAGTTGAGCGATGTAACCCAGCGCCATGATCTAATATTTCTCTGAATCTAACGAGGTCGCCGGCTTTCATATTTCCGTACCCTTTCTAGGAAAATCTGACGATTACCTTCTGTGTTCATAGAACTAATCTCAGTTGTAGGACAATCAAGTGACTGGTGCATTGGTGCTTTTATTGTTCTACCTAAATCTTTTACGCCCACAGACAAACCACAAGTGGGTGATCTAGCTATGCCAATAAAACCAACAACTTCATCGTAACGCTGCTCTATTTCTTCGCACTTGTCTTTAAGTTGCCTGTAAACCTCTCGCTTACCAGCAAAGGCTTTTATGTCACCATCAACTGAACGTAATCTTATAGTTGAACGTGGAGTGCCAAACAATTCGTGCTCTGGACACACAGGCACAAGCTCAAAGCCGTTAGCTTCTGCCCACTCATATATTTCTTCGTTCCGGCGATTGCTGCCGTTCCACCTGACGTTTTCGCCATACACACAAGCACTAATAAGTATTTTCAATTTTCTTATGCTCTGCTTTCATAGCTAGGTAATCCTCGTTCTCTCGTGCCTCTTTCCAGCAACTATAAAAAACCCTAGCACTATCAGCTTTCTCGCAAGTCAGAGCGTCTGGCTCTTGTGGTAAAACACTGCCATCAGTAGCGTATTTCTTTCCATCTCTATGGTTAGCATATCTACGAGCACGAGTGAAACCCATGTGTAGAAACTTCTTAGCCATATCTGCACCAACAAAATCCCCTTGCTCCACGAAGTCGTAAAACATCTTTAAGATTATCTGACTAGAAACTTCTGCCTCTGGAACAGTCTTGAATCGCCAGTGAGCACAGATCTCTGACTTATAGGGCTCGCAGATTAGGACACCCTGCTGCCCTCTGCCAATACGATACAGGTGCGGATTCTGACGATAGTTAACTTCAGGGTTCCACTTCTTAAAATAATCTTCACTAATCATTAGACCTCCTACTGATTGACATAAGCATACCCATCTTGACGTTCAATGTCAATAGTCATATCGGCAATATCTTTGAGACTATCCAAGTGAGTAATCAAAAGCACAGTCTTGTAGTA
>Ga0160423_10000171_pt1 | contig 48275 bp, 14 predicted proteins | sample CRUFie14St8metaG_FD_108191 | JGI IMG/M metagenome (GOLD analysis project Ga0160423, IMG submission 108191) | Marine microbial communities from the Costa Rica Dome - CRUD Field 142mm St8 metaG | ecosystem: Environmental > Aquatic > Marine > Oceanic > Photic zone | place: Costa Rica: the Eastern...
TACAGGTAAAACTGGACCTACAGGACCTACAGGACCTTCTGGTAAAACAGGGCTTACGGGACCTACAGGACCTACTGGACCTTCAGGAAAAACTGGACCTACAGGTAAAACTGGACCTACAGGTAAAACTGGACCTACAGGACCTTCTGGTAAAACAGGGCCCACAGGCAAAACTGGACCCACAGGACCTACAGGGCCTTCAGGGAAAACTGGGCCTACGGGACCTTCAGGGAAAACTGGACCTACAGGACCAACAGGAAAAGGTAAAACAGGACCTACTGGACCTACAGGACCAACAGGAAAAGGTAAAACAGGACCTACTGGACCTACAGGACCAACAGGAAAAGGTAGTACAGGACCTACTGGACCTACAGGACCAACAGGAAAAGGTAAAACAGGACCTACAGGACCAACAGGAAAAGGCAAAACAGGACCTACTGGACCTACAGGACCAACAGGAAAAGGTAAAACAGGGCCAACAGGACCAACAGGAAAAGGTAGTACAGGACCAACTGGACCAACAGGAAAGGGCAAAACAGGACCTACGGGACCAACAGGGCCGACAGGAAAGGGCAAAACAGGACCTACAGGAATAGGTAAAACAGGACCTACAGGACCTACAGGAATAGGTAAGACAGGACCGACAGGACCAACAGGAAAAGGTAGTACAGGCCCACAAGGGCCAACAGGCAAAACAGGACCAACAGGAAAAGGTAAAACAGGCCCCACAGGACCAACAGGAAAAGGTAGTACAGGTCCACAAGGACCAACAGGTAAAACAGGATTAAGCAAGACAGGACCTACGGGCCCACAAGGACCAACAGGACCAACAGGAAAAGGCAGTACAGGTCCACAAGGACCAACAGGACCAACAGGACCAACAGGAAAAGGCAGTACAGGTCCACAAGGACCAACAGGACCAACAGGAAAAGGCAGTACAGGTCCACAAGGACCAACAGGACCAACAGGTAAACGAGGCTTAACGGGTCCTTGTTGTACAGGAGCAGCTGGACCTACAGGCCCTGCAGGAGCAACAGGCTTGACTGGACCTGCAGGAGCAACAGGTCCAAAAGGTCGCATGGGAAAAACAGGACCAGAAGGTCCAATATCCACAGGTCCAACAGGAGTTACTGGACCTACAGGGCCAACAGGTAACAGAGGTCCAACAGGTAATACAGGTAAAATAGGACCTACAGGCCCATGTTGTACAGGTCCAAGAGGCCCAACAGGACATACTGGGCCCACAGGTAAAACAGGACCAAAAGGCACTGGACCAAAAGGAAGCACTGGACCAAAAGGAAGCACTGGTTTAAGAGGTCGTACTGGACCTACTGGCCCTGTAGCAAAGACTGGGCCAACAGGGCCAAAAGGAAGAACTGGTCCTACAGGACTTCCTGGAAAAGCAGGTAATGCAGGTGGTACAGGCCCACAAGGACCTACAGGTAAAACAGGGCCAAAAGGCACTGGACCTACAGGACCTAAAGGAGCTACAGGAACTCAAGGTCCTACAGGACCTACAGGACCTCGAGGAGCTACAGGTTTACAGGGAAAAACAGGATTAACAGGGCCCGCAGGGTTAACAGGAATAGGAAAAACTGGACCAACAGGAGAAAAAGGTAAAGATGGAACAACTGGACCTGCAGGAGCAACAGGACCTGCAGGAGCAACAGGTCCCGCAGGAGCAACAGGAAAAGGTTCAACAGGTCCAGAGGGACCCGAAGGCCCAACAGGGCAAAAAGGAGATCAAGGACCTACAGGACCAAAAGGGTCTACAGGGTATGTAGGACCAACAGGAGAAAAAGGTGAAGATGGAGCAACAGGACCAAAAGGCAAGGATGGTCCTACAGGATCTGTAGGACCCACAGGATCCGCAGGCCCTACAGGAGCAAAAGGTAAACAAGGACCAACAGGACCAAAAGGAGACACAGGAGAACAAGGGCCGACAGGCCCAGGAGGTCAAGGACCCACAGGATCCGCAGGACCCACAGGAGCAAAAGGTAAAACAGGTAAAACGGGAGAACAAGGACCTACAGGGCCAAAAGGAGACGCAGGAGAACAAGGACCTTACGGCCCTACGGGGGCTGAAGGGCCAACAGGAGCAAAAGGTAAAACAGGAGAACAAGGACCTACAGGACCAAAAGGTAAAACAGGAGAACAAGGACCTACAGGACCAAAAGGAGACACAGGAAAAACAGGTGAAAAAGGTCCAGCAGGACCTACGGGAGCAGAAGGCTCAGCAGGACCCACAGGAGCAGAAGGTCCAGAAGGTCCAGAAGGACCAGCGGGAGCAACAGGACCAAAAGGAGATACTGGAGAAAAAGGCGACAAAGGAGATCAAGGCATTCAAGGCCTTCAAGGTCCACAAGGCCCACAAGGCTACCAAGGGCCCAAAGGCGATGACGGTGATGACGGCGAACAAGGAGAAAAAGGCGACAAAGGTGACAAAGGCGACAAAGGAGATCAAGGTCTTCAAGGTATCCAAGGTATTCAAGGCCCTGCAGGACCTCAAGGAAACCAAGGTCCACAAGGACCAGAAGGACCACAAGGTCCGTGTTGTACAGGACCAACTGGACCTCAAGGACAATTTAACCCAAACATAACAACCCCACAATTAACATTAAATCCATCATCCTTGTATTTTGCCCCACATTCTAAAGCGGCAGACAGAGAGAATTGGGGAGGTATTCCTGCAGACGACAACGCAATACCAACAGGATCAAAACATATTTTTTGTACAAAAAAAGAATTTAGGCTAGCCTTTAGAAACGGAACAGGCCCAACAGGATTTCTAGATTGTTGCGATGGATCGTCTTCAGTTACAGGATATACAGGACCAAAAGGAGACAGGGGACCACAAGGCGTTCAAGGTGTTCAAGGAGAAGACGGACTTCAAGGAGAGCAAGGAGAGCAAGGAATTACAGGTCCTCAGGGAATCACAGGTCCAAAAGGAGACAGAGGACAAGACGGGATGCAAGGAATTACAGGTCCTCAGGGAATCACAGGTCCTCAAGGAATCACAGGCCCTCAAGGAGATCGAGGACCTCAAGGAATACCAGGAATACAAGGGGAAGATGGAGTATCAGACAAAAGTTGTATAGTAGATACAAAATCTTATGGGTATAGAGCTTTTTCATGCATAGAAGCTCCAGAAGTATTATTCTTCGATGTAATATCAACAACTTTAGAAAACGCTCAATACAAAGAAATAGATATAGACCCAATTTTTATTGAATCTTGTGTAGAGAACTCAGTAAAAGTAGTTTCTACAGCATCAGATCATACATGCTCAATAGGATCAAAAGTAAAAAACAACAAACTTCAAATTAGAATTATTCCAATTGGAACCTCTCCACAAAAAGTAGAAGTAAACGCAATGCTTTCAGGAACAAGAAAAGACTTCAAAAATCATAGACTTGCAGAAAAAACAAAAGAACAGTATCATAAAAACGAAAACTTCTGGAAAACAATTGGCCAGAAAAACTTTATCACAGAAGAAAAACAATCAAATGAATAAAACAATATGGATGTGCTGGTTCCAAGGTGAAGATGATCCTGGAATGCCTAAATTAAATAGAACTTGTATTAAACAATGGAAAGAGTTAAACCCCGATTGGAAAGTAAATGTTCTTTGCGATAAAACGATTGCTAATTATGTTCCTGAATATTTTGATATACTTAAAAATTCTCCTGCAAGAAGTTTCCCCGCAAAGTCTGACCTTTTGAGAATATTGTTGCTATCAAAGTTTGGTGGAGTGTGGGTTGATGCAAGTGTACTTCCGATGCTACCACTCTCTAAGTTTTATAATAAAATTGTAAACAATACAGGGTTTTTCTCTTATAGATTTACACCTAGGGGAACTAAAAGAAGAGAAATAGTAAGTTGGTTCCTGTGTACAGATGAACCTGGATTATATTTAGTAGATAAATGGAAGGAGGCATTTGTTAATAACTTTAAAACAAACAGGCGTTGGCCTTATTATACATTTCATGCAACCCTTACCAAGCTTTACGATACAGACCCTGTTATTAAAACATTACTAAATTACATGGTTCAAATTAGTGAAAAAATCCCCCATTCCGCAGAGCATGATTGGCACAAAAGAGTAGACTCGTACATGTACAAAAGACCAAGGTGGGCAGAACCAATGGGTGTAGATTGAATTCATAAAAAACCAATATATAATATAAAATGATCGATTTAATTTTTTATTATCTAACTGGAGCAATTATGGTTTCAGGTATTATTATAATATGGAATTTCTCAACCATATCGATACATGCTTTATCTTGGCTTTATAAAGACAGGGAGATCATCACAATAGATGACATGGCAGACGCCATAGCAGAAAAACACCCAAATATATCTGAGCTACTATACTGTCCACTTTGCCTAGGTTTTTGGGTTTCTTTAATTTCTGCGTGTGCGATTTATTATATAAACTCCCTCACCTACTGGTTTATTCCAGTATGTGCTTTTAGTTGGCCTTTAATAATTTTTATTTTTTATAAAATACTGGACTCAAAATGACTCATAGTGAAATAATCAAAGTAATGAAAATTTTTTTTGACAAACAAGCCTGTCAAAAACTTAATTTTTCTGGCTGCTGGGAACTAAAAAAGGGATACAATGAAGCAATCAAGGCTCCAGGTTGCACATCCTGTGCAAGAAGAAGAGCAAGAAACAAGTATAGCCAACAGCTTAAAGATAAAATAAGAAATTTAGATTTTCAAGAAGTTACTACCCCAAAAAATAATCAAGACGAAGCGTAATTATACATATCGCTTACAGTTCTAGTCTCTCCATAAGCTTTAATCGATAGAGAGATTCCTGTATTATTATAATAGATTCCATCTATATAGTTTTTTCCTTCTGCCTGCTCTTCTTTGGAGCATCCTAGGTTTACAGGAACCCTATCAATACTATAATTATGATAATCATAAAATACGCTTCCAAATATTTCAAACTCTTGCCCGCCGAAGTGATAGACAAAATTCTTATCATGGTCGTATAATTTTGAATCTTTTACATAAAAAGAAACTACAGGACTTTCTCCGCTACAAAAACCAAACTCAAAATTTTTTTCATCCCTTCCTTGTCGGTTGCCTAAAACGATTTCGTACTCCATGCATTCTCCAGAAGAAGGAGTATTAAAATATTCATAATAATTCATGTTTGATTCCTAAACCCTCTTCCTGCAGGCGGGGGAGCTGGGCTTTGAACAAATGTTGAATTACCTGCTGGAATGGGAGCGCCAGGACCTCCTTTATGGCTTGCGATATTTGAACCAGCTAAACTAGACTCAGCATTACCAGTGGTAAAGCTTGTGGTAATAGATCCGTCATCTCCAATTTGAACGCTATAATCTTGAGTTCTTCCTCCTCCAGGTATATTCGCCATACCTGAACCACAAGTTGTAGTTGTAGTAGATCCGCATGGCTCAGTTTCAGTAGAATACATTTTTGAAACAGCCCTAGCTAATGCACTTTGAACGACTCCACCTTGCATAAAAGGGTGAGTCCACTCCTGAACATTTCCATAACAATCTACGTTTCTCCACAAAACTTTTCCACTTAAATCTTCAAATCCTATATTAATACTCATAGCCTCATCACAAGGAGGGTATTGGGCCCTAGAGGCATAATAAGAGCGATCTTCTAACACTGAATAATTAAGCCTTTGAGATCTTCTTTTAGCAACCCTCCATTCTTCGTGAGGCTTATAAGCATCTAATTGACCATCTACACAATCAGCTTTTCCTTCTTCTGGCTTACCATTACCTTTGCAAGGATTAGCAAGAACTGACGTCTTAACTTGTTCAAAAATATATCTAACAATATCATTACTATACCTATCATTATGAAGCTCTGAACCCGCACCGATATATTTAAATGCATCAACTTGCTCAGGAAGCGCAATTTTATCGAATTCTCGATCCCAAATAAGTATACCTTTAGGCTCATTATTATTACAAAATTTAGCGAGGTCAGCTGCTGCTGCAGCGATCTCAGTAGAACTTTTACCTTTTGGCCTAGGAGTCTTAGCGCCTCCTTTTCCTCCCATTGCTAGCCTTTTATTTTTTGAAGCAAGAGCTAAAAACTGACCAACACTTAAATGCCCTCCTTGGCCTTGCATTTTTTTCTCATATAAAGCTAAATACACGCCAGAAAAAATAGTTTCCCTTACGTCTAAATCTGGGTGATACCAAACCATTCTTCCGCCAGACTCCATTTCGTATTTTCTTAAGTTATGTTGCCTTTCTGTTATTTGTCCGCCCCCACCGCCTTGACCTCCACCGCTCATAACCCAGTATCTTCCAATAGTTGCAGCAAGCTCAGAAAGCGCAGAACTAAACTCAGCCAAAGAACCTTGTGCTACATTAGCTCCAACATCAGCTTCAGTCCCCGATCCATCTTCTTCAATTTCCTCGCCAACACATTTAAGTTTCTTATACCCCTCTAGCGCAAAATACTGAATAAGATTCCCAGGAATTTTATCTATAACGCCCTTAACATCTCCTTTTCCAAAATTAGTTTCAAAATTTGCTTTGATATCATCTGCGAGATCGTCAATGTCAACAACCAAAGGTTTCATGCATCCATAAATTTTATCTATAACAGCATTAGGGCCAGAGTCATCATTTTGCTTCAAAGGGAGGTCGGCGACTTCTACACAGTCTTTAATTGATTTTTTTGGTGGTATGTTTTGTCCGTGCTTTTTTTTGTCATGATACGAATATTTAATAATCGGACAACTATCTTCTGGAGCCCCTCCCTCTGCTCCTGACGACGACCTTTTTAAATAAACATAAGTCATATAACCTTGCCAGTTTTCCCAAGTTTTATCCAAAAATCCAATCTTAAGAGCTCTTTCTAAATCTGTTCGATACGCATCAGTCATATCTTTTTCGTAAAGATTAACTTCGTCGCCATTACAATTATCAAAAGGAATTCCTAGCAAATCAATACTTCTAAAGAATTGAAAGGTTTTTCTTCTCCATTGATCCTTATGTTTGTATATAGCATATCCTCCTTTTGCTGAAGTACAACCTATATCATTGGATGAACTTTTGCTAATTATTTCACAAGGGCCAACTCCTCCTCCAGCCCCTCCACCTTTCGGTTTTACTTCTATTCTGCCTTGATCGTCGGAATACAACTCAACCCCTTGATCTGAAGCTATTCCCTGAATTATGCTTAATAATGAGCCCGTTTGATTCATTAGGGAGCCTGCACCAGATATGACTCCAGATAAACTAGGACCAATAAAACCTCCTGCAGCGCCAGCAAGCTCATTAGAGTTATAAAATATATATTCTTCTCCAAGTTTTTTCCAAGAATTTCCCTCTCTAATCTTAGGTGCTGGACCAGGAACAACGGTTGTTTCGTCTACAGCAGATGGAGCGCCAGCAGGCTTATGATGAATGGAGCCTATTGCTTTTACACAAGGCCCACTAGGAATGTTAACATCTGGATCATTTAAAGCTATAAACATTCTAGAAAGCTTAAGAGGGAGGTAGTCTTGAAAAGTTACAGACATGCTGCTCGAACCTGGGCTTTGATCAAGGCTATATCTGATTGGAACCATTTGCCTAACTTTTCCCCCACTGCCGACTGACATAGGAGAGCTTAAGCTTAAGCTAGGAGCAGTAACATCCCCACTCCCTGCATCAAATTTTATAGTTGTAGATCCTGGACTTCCACCAAACCCAGTAGAATGAGAAAGAGAAACAGCTTGTCCGCCGCCCATTGAACCTGGAGTAATACATCCCATATTATTTATTCTTCAAGTGGTTCATATTGATCAACTTCTTCAGGATCAACATCCATAGGAAGCGTTCCTGGCGCTGCAGGTAGGCCATATTCATTTAAAACAGTTCCATCTGTATCAGTACTACCCATAAGCGCCCAATCAACTCCAGTAGTTACAACACCTCCAGCAGAAGCAGAGTCCTGAACCATTCTATTAATATCATAATTATTATAGATTTCGTAATATTGTTTTCCAGCGATATAGTTTACGTTTTGAGAGATTAAATCTACATCTTTATCATGTAAAACAAAAGCTTTAGGGTCAAGCCTAACTCCATTTAAATAAGAGACATAAGATAAACTTAAAGTAGGAGAAGCCTCATGAATATCATAAAGTCCCAAACCAGTAACATTCTCAGATAAAATAGCGTCAGAATCTATATGCCAATCACTAGTTGTATGGAAAACTCCTGTAATATTAAGAATGTCTCCTATAGGCTTAAAACTATCACCTATTATTTCATAATCTATGTCTTTATAAATTTTTTGTCCATTTAAAAATATATTCTTATTATTAGGGTTAATTTCTGAAAAAGGAGAAGAAGAGTATTGAGAGGTGTCAGATATTACTAAAGATTCAACATCATGTTTTTTCAATATATCAATAATAGGAGAATCAACATGCAAACTTAAATTGGCATCGCTTGTAAGTATTTCTTTTTCTATATTATCCTCGTTATCAATATTTTCATATACGCAAAACTCTCCTTCCGTTAAATCAAAATATTCCTCAAATTCATCAATCTGCCCTCTTTGTTTTGTTAAGCCATTTACAACAACACTAAGAGAATCTATATCATATGATAAATCTTCGTCAAATACTATAACTGGGTTTTCAGATAAATCCGAAGAAAATATACCAGCAAAATTATTAACAGATAAAAGGTTTACCCCTTTTTGAGTTTCTATAAAATCAACAGAAGCGTCCCTCGCGCCCAAATAAGTATAACTTCTTGGTCCGTAACCATCTAAACCATCTGGCATAATTATAGGCGAAGCGCCAGTTTCTAAATCATAATACGCATCAGACTTTTTATAATAAGCCCCCTCTTTATAAAGGGGAGTATGTTTGTAAGTCTTATAAAGCTCTCCGCTTATTCCGCTATAAAAATACAAAGGTTCTCCACCACCAATCAAAACACTGGCAGTTTGGTAACCTGTAGCAAAACCAGTAATTTCATAGGAAGGCTCGTCAGCTATAAGTTCCTGATAAACTCCAGTTATATCTCCAGAAATTAAACCATTACCAGAAATATCTTGAAAGAGTTGATAGTAAGTATCTCCAGACACTATATCTCCATAAAGATTTTCGCCAGTGACATATTGATAATCTTCGTAAACTAAAGGAGTGTAACCAGTTATAACATCTTCGTAGCCAGTTATGCCACTAACAATTTCATCAACATACGGAGAAAAACCAGTAACCAGACTAGCAGAGTATTGCCCAGACTCTTCCCCATGATAAGTTAAGGTTTCATAAAAAGACTTAACGATAAGAGTAACATCTTCTTCGTTAAGATTGTCATCAAAATGAAAAAATTTATCAACATACCCCTCAAAAGGATAACCTGCGCTATTAAAATCTAGTCCCTCTTCGCCAGAATAAACGCCTGAACCTATTTTCCACAATGATGAAGGCTTAATGTATTTAGAATCAATTAAAAATTCTTCGGTTTCAAATGCTTCTTCGTGAGTATCCCACCAATTCATAGAAATTTGATTAGATTCTAAGTTTACAGAAAGCCAGTATATATTTTTCTTATAAGGAATGTTGTTAAAAACCTTAACGAACTCACCATTAGAACTTTGACACAAAAAGAATAATTTATTTGCATCATTAATACCTACCTCAAAACCTTCTGGGTTTAAAGGATCATCAGAATAATTACTAAAAATAATTTCAGTGCCCCTTGATTTTTTTTCATAGGAAAAAATAAAAGTACCAGAAGATTGTTTAGACGAAGTGTCCCCTTTTATTTCAATGTAAGTTTTTTTATCAAAATTACAGCCCATAGAGCTTGAGCCTTCTGAAAAATGCCCAGTAACCGAAGAGTAATCTCCAATAAACTTTCCAGAATAACTTGGAGACTCTGAAATATCGAAACCCATCTGCTCTATAGTTAAAGATGTATTAGATGAACCTACATTAGAGACAACTCTTTCTCCATCAAAAGAATCTGCTTTTGATAAATCATAACCAAAAGTTAATTTTGTTGACTTAGGAGTAAGAGATAAATATTTCATTATTTAAAATTACCCTTTCCAGCCTTTCGGTTGTTGTTTTGAATTCCATTTGGTCCACCGCCATTCGGGTCCCACTTATAAGATTTATCAGAGCAATTTTCATCAGTGTCACCCTCTACAGTTTCAGAACACTTTGACTGAGGGACCAAATTATTTGCTCCAGTATATTGTTGAGCAAGACTTAAAGCTTCTCCATCAGCATCAAAAGGTGCAGTAGATCCAGGACATTCCTCCTTGCAAACGCTTGCAGAAGCAGAACCTTCTGTCATTTGCCCATTTTTAGTAACACAGTAGCCTCCTCCAACCGTAGGCTGAATACCCATTATCTCAACAGGTCTATTAACACTTATATTATAATTCCAAGATCCTCCGTCTCCAGTAACTTCTTTATCGCTAAAACTCATTGAATAAGAGATAGAACCCCCTTCGCATTCTTCAACATCTTCTTCTTCGGGATTAGGTCCTAATGAGTTGTTTTGAGCGCAAGGCCCTTGTATTTTTTGCATAGCATCACCCATTTGACCTTTTACTAAATTATAATATTGCATTGCTGCAGCTTGAGCAGCACCACCTCCATCAAAGCATTGAGCTGCCGCTTGACATAGGCAATTTTCAGATTGACTATCTATTAAATTTGGATTTGCAGAAACAGAACCCTGTACAGAAACAGTTCCCACTCCATCACTACCAAAGCTAACAGAAACACTATAATTATCCTTACAAGCTTGTCCAGATTTATCTGGCTCAGGAGGGAAAGTTATCGTATAACTGGCAGAGGGATTAATTCCTTCATTTATTGTTTTAGAAACGTTAGCTTTTCTACCTGATTGAGAGTTGACCCCAAGATCAATTTCTGCATTCATTGCGCTTTCAACTTTTGCCAGATTATCTTCGCATTCTGCTTCGCAAGATGAATTACCCTCAAACGAAATAGATCCAGATATCGTCTTAGTTTCTTTTCCGTTTTCATCCTGAGAAACTTCTTCGCATTTTGTTACCTTAATGTCGTCTCCATAATCAGAAGAATTAGGATTTAATTTTTTTCTAATAGTCCATACTTTTGTTATAGAAAAAAAACATTTTTCAGGATCAGTTTCTTCTGTAACGGTGGGACAATCTCCACCCTTTAAGTTTGGGTTATTTGGAACAGAAAACGATATAGGGCTAGGAGCAGAAGAGTCGTCAGAAATTAATCCGTTCACATAATCTTGAACTGTAGACAGATCGCAATCACCACAATCCTTACAACTTCCCCCTTGAGATGCTGAAGCTGAAGCCGAAACAGTGTGGGTGATTGTTATTGATTCGTCATTTTGAACAGACTGAACGCTATTAACTACATTTTCTACATCCCCGCTACCATAATCAGGATCTTGCCAAAACAAGGAAACAGAATAAGGCACGCTTCCTATATAATTTGAAGATGATACATCTAACGCAGAAACGCGAGTACCATCAAGAGACAAACCTCCTCCTGAAAATGTCCCACAACTCTCCGAAAATGCACTCACTAAACTTGCAGAAGCGTCGATTTTTTCCTGAGGATCACAGCATACTAATTCTCCCTTAATATCTATAGAGTAACTTCTTGATCCTTTAGAACAAGGGCCTGATTTTTCTATGTTTTCTTTTATATTTACCTCAGGCGGAGGCTGCTCTCCTGCACCAAAAGTATAACCTGCAAAAGAGACAGGTTCTCCATAAAATTTTTCAGTATCAATCCCGCAAGACATATTAATTAAATTCTTGATCCTGGTAGGCCATCAGACCTCCTTAGGTAGTTGGTTGAGAAATTTTCATCATTAACCCCAGAAGAATCTTTTCCAAAATAATTTTTAACTATCCAGCCAAACTTAGGGTCATAATTTAGTTCGCCATAGGAATCTTTATTTAAATCGAGAGGAATATTTCTTTCTGATTCAGATAGAGAAAAACTGCAAGTCTTCTTTTTAATTCTTTTTGACTCAGAATTCCTGCCAAATCTTGAATTAATACCGCTCATTAACAACCTCCTTTCAGGTCCGCATCAGTATGCCATTTTTTACAGGCGCTTCCAGTTTTGGCTCCATCACTTAATGAAATACTGAAACTATCTTCTACTACAGTTCCATCTGCCTGTATGTCAATTGCATCTAAAATATCTTGAGCAGTACCACAAGGATAAACCTCTACATCTTTGCATATCTTGGTAGACCCTGGAGCACCAATTGAAGTTTTCTTAAGCGGTTGTCCACCTGCGCCGCAACCACTCGCTACATTTTTTTCATCCTTTTCTTGAGGGCAAACGGTCGTAGTTGTTGTTAGTTTCTTAATCATACCTTTACCACCATGTTTAGATGGATCATTGGCAGGACTATTATCAAAATTTACCGAACCAGAAACAGATCCAGACGTTGGAGATATATTCATAGACATACTCAAAGGTCCAAAAAATCCAGCAGGAGGGCTAGTATTTAAACGTCCTAAAAAATTTGATATGGCTCCACCGCCACCGCCTTGCTTGTTTAATACGCTAGTACAATCTCCATCAAGGTAAACTGGAGTATGTATAGGAGCAAATGGATCACCAACCTTTGAACTAAACTCAAAAGTTCTTGTAAGAGAAGTCGTGCAACCATTTTTAGATTCCTTATCTTTCACTTTTTCTTTTCCACCACCCTCATCAGTAACCTCTTCTTCTGAGGCCGAAGCGGAGAAAGATATAGTTCCTTCATCTAAGCAAGTAGTGGTTGATTTAGATTGCAACCTAAGAGCTAAACAGACATCTGTCTCACAAGCTTCTTTTTTATGCCTATTATATAAGCTTACAATTTTTGACTCAAGATCAATACCATCATAACATTCTTCAGCATACTGAAGTTTTGTCTTTGTGATTGACACGGGAATACCATTTGAATCGCATTGAAAATCTTCTTTTTCTCCCTTAACATCTCCGCTAACATTAATACTAACAAGTCCGCTATCATCATAGCTAATTGAAGTAGACATAGATTTAGAGCAATTAGACTCGCATTTATTTAAATTTTTTGTTATAGTTTTCGAAAGAGACACCGAGCAAGATTCTTTGTCTATAGTTTCATTTTGGCTTGTTTCAAATATGCCTGTTCCGCACTGCTCTGAAGATTCATCAATCATAGTTTGAATTTCAGAATCAAGAGAAGAGATATTAGAATTATCACTCATAGCTGCTTGCGCGCAAGCAACCAATGAATCAATTAAAGCAGACCCAGAAGGAGACGCAGGAGCACTAACAAGAGAAGCTTCGGTAGACAATTTAATACTTACATCGCGAGAATAAGACATAGAGTCTTTACCCTTTTCAACTTTAACAGAATCAGAAAAATCCTCAATATCTTTTTGATCAAAATTACATCTCTTTGGACAGCTTGAAGGAGAAATTTTTTGCTCAACTTCAGTAACTTTAATAGCTTGATCACCAACAAACTCATAGGATACATTTGTTATTTTTGCAGTAGAATAAGACTCTCCAGCAACAACAATGGTATTGTAAGAGTCGTCACCGCCTTCTACTATATTGATATTTGTAGTGGCCTTACCAACCCATTCTTTTACTATGGTTTTTTTAATGGTATGCTTTAATCTTGCACCATCAAATTCATTTGATATATTAAACCCTTTTTCTACTATATTACTCATTGTAACCCTCTTCTATTAATTTCAATTTTAACTTGTTGAGGCAACTTCATCATTATAGTGTTAGTTATTTCACTTTTTAATATATTTCTAAAATTATCTAGTTCTGCGCTCACTGCTGACTGAATAGCTGATGTTGCTCCACTAATGTTAATCGGAATCGAACCTGCAATATCCAGCTTTGCGCTAATTTGTTGTGATAATGAAGCTGAAAGCGCTGCTGCAGCAGAGGTAATAGAAGAGGCATCGACTGAAATAGCTCCTGGAGCGTCAACAGGTATAGAAGATGGAGCAAGAACAGGTATTGGTTCAGAAGTTTGAACAGGGACAGGAGTAGACGTATCAACTTTAAGAACCTTATCTTCAACCTTAAGAACAATGTCAGGTATTGAAACGGGAATAGATTCAGGGGCATCAACACCAATAGAAGAAGGAACGTCAACCTGTATTTGAGATATATCAGGAATATTAACGTCAATTGATGTAGGAGCGTCAACAGGTACAGGAGTGGAAGTATCAACAGGAACTGCCTCTTGAACAAAACCTTCTGGCGGTCTATCAAAAGAAGTGGAAGAGGGAACTATAGCCTCTTGAACCATTGTCGCTCCAATTGAGCTTACTGCACCCGTACTTGTTGAAGGGGTTGAAGCAGCTTGAGAAGCAAGAGTACCAAGTGCTCCAGACAATCCTTGGGCAGCTTGCTTAATAACCTCAAAAGCAGAAGAAAATGCGGAAGTATCTATAGGCTCAACAGAAGGAGCTTCAGCTTGATTAGGTTGCCCAAGTATATTCCTTACCATAGATTCAAAAGAAGACTTTTCTGGCGTAACATTTTGAGCCTGAGAAGAAGCTCTAGCTTGCTCGCCAATATTAGTCATAGTTCCTGCAACCGCACCACCTGAAATAGCAGCAATAGCTGAAGCGATTCCTCCCAGAGCGCCAGTAATTTGACTAAAATCTCTAGGTTCGTCAGAAGGAGATTCAATTTTAATTGCAGACAAGTCAGAAGTATTATTAATTTTTGATAAAGCTTGTATTATGGCATCACAGCATCCATCTACCCCTCCGCCTGTATCGTTATCTGGACTTAAGATTTTAGCTAACTGAGATAAAGGTCCACCGCTTTCAGACAAAGACGGAGCAGATGGAAGCATAAAACTCGAAAAAGCTCCTGTAATTGCGCCAGCAATTGAAGAAGTGTCTATTTCAGCCTTGACAGCATCTATACCTGAGCTTACTATTCCTCCTACGGCTGGAACAGCAGAAACTGCCCCACCAACAGCTCCCATCATCCTAGATTCAGCTCTAGAGGAAGATGCGTGAGCATTTTCAATTTCTTTAGCTCCAGCAGAGGCTCCAGTTTCCATTGCTCCTGCTATCATTTTTGCAGCAATGGCGGCAGGGCCAAGAATTAACTCAGGAGAAAAATCTACACCAATCATTGTTGGGGCAAAACCTCCAAGCGCAGGCATCAGTCCTTTTGCAGCAGTATCATACTGGTTGACTCTAGATCCAGAAATTTGGCTATTTAAATTAGGAATAAATCCATCTGCAGAGGTCGACCTTCCAGATAAAGCTCTGGAAGCAACTCTCTTTGAGTCATCATAAGGGTTAAACCCAAAATTAGTTTGAACAGCTTTTTCGTAAGGCCTAGAAGCTTTAGAGTTTTGAGGAGGGACAATAAAAGGCTGACGAACGCCAGGAAGCTTAACAATCTCTTCTTGAGAGTTATATAAGGTTTTTCCTTCTCCTGGAATAAAAGTAGAACTTACATCTTCAGGAGCAACTTCGTCTTTGTATCCAGCCTGCTTAGAAGCTTCTATTTCCATTTGAGCAATTGGGGAGAAGCCTGCAGCAGCAATACTAATAGAAGAAACAGAAGAGTCTGGGAGTTTTCTCTTATATATCGAAGGCATTCTTTTTGGAATAAATCCTGAAGCAGAAGTGTTTGCTTTCTCAAGACGTTTTGAATTCTCTAATTTTTTCTTTAGTTCTGCGGTAGCTTCTTTTTCAACATCTTTTTCCCAATCTTCCTTTAACTCGTCTTGCAGTTTCATTTCGCTTGCGAATAAATCAGAAGACTCAACTTCAGACATAAGCTTTTCTGTATTTGCGGCTTCTATCTTTTTAGCCTTTTCCTCAGGAGTGTCAGTTTCTTCTACTCCTGCAGCCTTAGCAAAATTTTCTTCCTCAATCTTTTTAATTTCTTCCTCTATTTGTCTTGATTTTTCTGCGGCCTTAGATCTTAGATTTGCAAAAGTTTGTTGAGCTTCTGCATTTTTCTTTGCAACGGCTTCGTCTAGACGAGCTTGGCCGCCTTGCATAACTTGTTGAGGAAAATTACCAAAAGGACCAGTACCTTCCATTCTTGCATAACCCTCTAAATCTTGCTCCTGAATTAAAGGCTTTCCGCTTTCATCAGTTTTAATTCTAGACTTTGGCAAGGTTACACCTAAAGTTTCTTTTGCGTTTTGAATAACTTCAGGATCAAGGTTTTCAATAACAGGCCGCTTAACTTTATTAGCTTCAAGATTACAAAACTCTGTATTTTCCCTAAACCCTAAAGTTTGAGCAGAGTCAAACACAAACCAATTTTTGGACCGCTCGTCTCCTTGAACCGTAGACTTAAATCTATCAATATAAGCTTTTTTAGCTTTTTTCTGTTGGTCTAGTTTTTTAATACGCTGTTCTTCATTATAAACAATTCCCGAAGAAGTTCTTGCTCCACCTTTCTCAGGAACTTCTAACGCTGAAAGCTCTTGAATTTTCTTTTCGGAATCTGCTATTCCTGAATGTAAACCCTTTGCAGGGGATGCATCTATTAGTCTTGCAAGGCACTCATTGTATTCGAAATCACCCATACCTTCTCCGCCCCGATCCATCAGATTTGCAGCCCCAGCAGATATACCTTTAGCTCTTCTTTTCATGGCTACAATATTTTTTGCTTCAGATTGTTTAGATTTAGCTTCTCTAACTAACTTAAGCTCTTCAAACGTTAACTTTTCCCTGTTATCTATTTTTCTTTGAATGTCTTCGTCAACAGGGAGCTTCTTGCCTGCAGCAACATCAAAAAGGTCAGCTTTATCAACCTTTGCGATTTCTTCGTTTAGTTTTGATTTTATTTCGGGAGGAACATTTTTTTCAATTTGAGCACGATATTTAGACTTAATAAATTCTCTTTGCCTTAAAGGTAAATTTTTATAAATTTCTAAGAAGTTTCCTGGAGTATCTTTTCCTTGAACAAATCTAGCTATAGAATCCATAATTTTATCATTCTTTTGGTCAGGACCCTCTCCACCTCTAGGAACTTTAATTTCTAACAATTGTTCTCCTTTTTGTATATCGTCTAAACCTTCTTCGCTAACTGCACGGTTAAGGGTAAATCCTCCTGACGGAGGCGACTCCATACCTCCAGCGGGTTGAGAACTTGAAAGAACAAATCTTTGATTATTTTGTTCAAACAAATGCTTCATACCCGCAACAGAAGCAAAATCTCCACCGTAGGTTTTTTTCCACTCTTGAGCGAGTTGTTGAGCTCTATCCCCACCGTCTTTAAGATATTTTAAACCTGGATTTGTCGTAGCGACTAGTTTAAAAAATTCCTGATCAGTCATCGTTTTCCCCTCTAAATTTTTTGTAAGTTCGAGATCTTTGTTCATCCAGCCGTATTTTTTTGCAGCCTCTTGAACTTCGGGAGTATAAAGTTGGTATAACCTTTGCCCTGCGCTAATCAAATCAGTTTGAGCTTCTGTGGTTCCATCTGGTTTTACAATCAGTCCTGCGGACTCTTCGAAGTTATTATAAAAAGTTCTATAGGATTCTCCAAGCGCAAAATCTCTCGGACTCATATCGGAATAGTCAGGCTGATCTTCTATAGATTTTATCGTCGCAGAAGGATCCATCACTTTTCTATGAGAGAGCTCTTTTTGAGCAGCCGCCAAATAAGTTTTATATCTATCTTGATGATCCTTTGAAATATTTTCTCTTTCAGTTTCTCCAGCTTTTTGATCGTCAGGCTTATCTTTCATGTGATCATTATAAGCTTTTAATTTTTCGTGAGTATCTTTTCTTAATTGAACTTTCTTCTGATTGTAATCGCTCACATATTTTTTAATAAAATCAATTGGGTTTGCGATATTAGTCATTGCAGTTCCGTCTTGTTCGCTAATAACAGGGGCGTCTCCAGCAACTGCATCCATTCCTTGAATTAAATTTTGCCTAGTAAAGTCTTCAAATACTTTTGATTTTTGTTGTTCTGTTTGTTGATCGGCCGTTACCTTAAATGCTGCAAGTTCATCATCACTAAAAGTACCAAGATCTCTAGCCATTTCAAAGGTTTTAACGGCATCTATTTTGCTTGCAGCATTAGATATATTTTTAAAGTAAGTATCAGAGTAGGTTGAGGGGTCAGAACTTACCTGAGAACTTGGATTCCAGCCAGGATCACCACTACCATAAGCAGGACCTACTTCTGTAGCTAAAAACTGAGCTAAAGAGAAAGGCTTATCGGGATCTTGTCCGCTAGAACCTTCGGCAAAAGCAGCCTTAACTTTCTCATCTAATTGTCTTTTCTTTAATAATTCTGTATGCCTTCTCCGCACTCTATCAACAACTTCAGGACTAACCTCTTGATCAGAATTAGCTAAACCTGAAAGCTGAGTATCAACTTGCTTAAGAGCTTCAGCGTCTTGAGGTGTCCATGCAAATTTTTCCTTAAACTCAAATAATTTTTCGTGGTTCTTTCTAGATTCTTCTTCTTTCTGCATACCCCTTTCAGCAACTATACTATGCATAGGAATGTCCTGCATTAATTGTCTTGCTATATTTATATGCTCATCACTAAAATGCTCTTCGCCCTTGGTTGAAGAAGCAATTTCTCCAAGGATGCCCATGGGATCCTCGCCTGAAAAATATTTTCTAGTGGCAAGCTCTAAGCCTGCAGCTCCAGCGCCAATATCTTTTATCAAGCCTCCTCCTTTAACGGGGTTTCCAACTAAAGCATTTTTAGCAGCAACAGTTAGTTGATCATCTTCGCCAAAAACTTCAGACCTATCAAGCATTCCATCCTTATCTTTATCGATGCTCTTAATTAAGTTTTGAAGTATTGACTGGGTTTGTAAATCACCAGTTCCGCCGAACTGTTCTTTAATTTCATTTTGGTTAGAAAGTAAAGAATTAGGATCATAATCCTGAACCATGCTTTGTATTTCTTCAGAAGACAGAGCCTGACTGCCGTCGCCCTCCCCAAGCTTATCATAATTGAATTTATTAAATGCGTCTGCTATTTTATTTCTTAAATGCTCGACAACAGCTTCCTTAGTTTTGAATTCATTTTTAGAATAAACGTTGCCTCCCTCAACGCTAAAGCCAGTTTCTCCATCTTGTCTACCTTCCCACAAATCTGAAAGGCTTTTTTCTCTTAACTTTCCTTCCTTAAGTTCTGTGTAAATTTTTGTTCGATCCTTAATTGGCTGACTATTCCACCAACTGTAGTCTTTGTTATTTTCTCTTAAAACCGCACTAAGCCTACTATGAGCATCATTAATTTCTTGCTCTGGGAAATCTCCGCCAACACCAATTCCAGCTATTGAATTTCTAAAAGCTTGCACATTCTTTTCATGCTTAAGCATTCCTGGCATACCTTTAACCAAGTCCCACTTCTTTAAGGCTGGAGCAAGGTTTGTTGATGCGCCCGACTCAACCTCTCCAAGCCTATCTTTCATTCCTTGAGTGTCAGATAAATCAGCATATCTCATATAATGCTCATTTAAAATCTGAGCCTTCATCCTCTTCTTTTCGTCATCACTAATATCTAGAGTTTCAACATTTTTAATTTTATCTAAATTTTCCCTCAAGAAAGTTTCCTTATCAATTAAGCTTCCTTCTCTACCTTGAAGCTCCACTAGCTCATCGTACATAGCGCTATCAGTCAAGAAGCCCTTAGATTTACTATCAAGATTCTTCATTTTTTCGTGATAAGCAATATCTTTATTAATATCTTCCCCTCTTTTCTGATTTTGCTCAAGTTGATTATATAAATCAATTGCGTCTCTATCGGCACCTAGATCACTTTTAAAATCTTTTTGCTCTTGGTAAGATTTATCTTTTGCAATTTTTTTCATTGCTTCTAGCTTAGACATTGGCTTTCCATGATCATAATTATCATCCGTATTAAACATCAAGCGCTGCATTTCTTCATTGAGAGCTTCTGGACTGTGGCCCTGATCGACAAGCATATCTTTAATCTGAAGAGCTTTTTCATCCTCCAGTCTGTTCTGTTCAGATTTCATATCTTCTTCAGAAATCTTACCGCCCTCACGAATTTTTTGTTTTAATTCTTCTATATATTCTGGAGTGATTCCATGTTTTTCTCTAAGTAGATCTTGATTTTTAGTAGGAGCAGTCTTATCCCCTGTAAAGTGCGAAGTGCCCGCAGACACGGCGTCAGCCTGTTTGGCAGTTTTCATCGCCATTTCAGCATCTTCCAATTCTGACTCCAACCTTTCTTTGTTAGCGAGATTTAATGCCTCTCTATCCATTTTTGTAGGAATATTGGCAAAATCTAAAATTTCAGTAATAGGAAGTTTACCTTCATTTTTTGCTTCAAGCATAGTAGACTCAGATAATTTAGCTCTTCGTGACAATCTATCCATTTGCGCAGCGTCGTCAGGATCAAAACCTTTATCTCTTAATTGGGCTTCTATAATCTTTCTATTTTGAACTGCGCTAGTTTTTTCTTCTTGAAGTTCTTTTATATACTGACTATGATCGGTGCCATGCAAATCCGAGGCAAACCTACTCTTTCCTGCGGCATCTTTTTGGGCGACATCAAAAGCTTTGGTATTTTCATGATAACCTTTTTTAAGTCTTTCGGATATTTGATCTAATTCAATATTACTAATAGGTTTATCAGAAACCTCTAGCCCAAATTTTCTTCTAATTTCGTTTGCTCTTTGAGAGATAATATCTCTTTCAGAAATTACTCCAGAAAGTTCAGCTTCTTTTTGATCTATAAACTCTTGACCGCCAAGCAATTCTTTTACTTTTCCTGCTCCTGCTTTTACGTCTATCGAAGTCAATTTGTCTCTTATGTCTTTAGGAAGGTTTTCATACATTTGATTTTTTATCCTACGAGCCTCCAAAGACCTTCCTTCGATAGTTCCATCTCCTTCTAAAATATTATTCACCTCTTCAGCGTCCAAAGCCATTTGAGCAATCTGAGACTGCGTGCCATCTCTAGCCTGACTATGTTCAGGACTTTGATAAGCTGAATCTATTTCCATTTTTTTACCAAGCTTGTTTGCAAGAAACTGACGCACTTCCATAAAGCCTACTTCAGGGGAAGAAGCATCATAATTAACTCCATCTAATTGCCCAGCAATATCAGATATGGATTGATTAAATTTTTGCTTAATAGATCCCCTTTCAGAAATTAACTGTTCTAAGTTTTCAGGTGCAGCATTAACTGTTTGATATTTTTCCATTTCAGCTTTTGCATCAGCAGCCCTAGAGACACTCTCCTTAAGTTTAGACTCTAATTCAGATCTTTTTTGCTCATCTAAATCTCCGTCAAGTGCGGTACGTATAGTCTTGACATTAAGATTTTCAGAGTTTAAAGTATCTTCAAGTTCTTTATATTTTCCAGGAGAATTAACTATCTGCTTTAAATTAGAAAGAGTAGACCTTACAGCATCTAAATTAGAAAAATCTCCATTAATCATTTCAGTGTCAAGCTTACTGGTTTCGGGACTGTAAAGCTTTAGAGCCCTTAGCGAGCTATTATACTCTGATCTAATTCTAGACTCAACGCTCTCCATAGCTGAGTTTCTGTTTTGGGCAGCTTCAGTCATAGCAATCCAGTTTTTAATATACTGCTTCCTTTCGTTTAACCTTGCATCAAACTCTTCTTTGCTCTCAGGGCCACCATTTTTCTTGGTTTCTTTTAGTCTAGATAATGTCTTCTTAGCTTCTTCTATTTTTGCCTGAGAATTTTGAACATCGTAATCATTGTCAGAACCTCCTTTAGATTTAATCTCGGATATCCTTGCAGAATGGTCATCAATTATTTTTTGCTGAATATCGATATCTTCTTGAACTCTTTCCTTTACAAAATCTCTAGACCCTTTCTGATCAACTCCATCACTAATAATATTTCCCTCTCCATCAGAAACAGGTATTGTAGAACCAGACTCTATAGACTCTATACTTGACATTAAGGCTCCAAAAGCTAAAGCAGGCTTTTTAACTGCATCAGGAACAAGACTAACGTCTCTGCCTTGAGAATCTTTACCCTTAAAACTTGCTTTAATTTCTTCCTGAGTTTTCCATTTTTTGCTTGTCCTACCACCAACATCTTCCATATCTTCTCGGAGATAACTGAAGTTTCTTAAGTTTTGAAGCTCTTTTTCTGCCCTTTCAACTTCTTTTACGTGTTTGTCTCTTTTGTCTAAATCTTCAGGAACTTCCTTTTTCTGCAGTTCAGCAAGCTTCTTAGAAGCTTCTTGAATTTTTATTTGGTTTTCTTGGATTTGTTCAGGAGTTAAACCTTTTTTTCCAGAAACTTCTCTTTTTGTTAATGTTGCATATTGTTCAGTTAATTTTGCAACAACCCTTGGATCTTGAAGATTACCTAAAGAAACTCTTCCGTGTTCAGGGTGATTAGCAAAATAAGTTGAAGTTACAGTTTTAGTTGCGCTATCTGTAAGGGGAACTCTTTCAAAAGTCCACCCCTGCTTTTTTAAAGCAGAATCCACGCTATGAATTTTTTGCTGAAGAGACTCGCTGCTTCTCAAACCATCTATTCTACCACTTTGAGCAAGATCAGAAACTTTTTGTATATCGGTTTTCTTTTTTGGTAAAAATCCAGTTTCCATATAAGTCTTATGAACTTCTTTTAACTTAGCCTTCAAGGTTTCATTGCTGTAAGACTTTCCAGTAGAATCTGTTACGGGTATACCAAGCTCTTGAGCGTATTGAGAGAGGCCAACATTTCCAGTAAAATCATTTGCATCTCTATTACCTCTATCAAAATCAGTTCTATTGTTGAGGATTGTATTTATCCATTCGTCAGCATCAGTAATTCTTTCTCCGTCATTTGTAGTTAAAAGTGCAGACTGAGTTCCAGGACCTTGGGCGCTCAGATAGGTGCTGGGATTTAACCCAGCTTTTTTAAATAAATTTTTATCTTCTGGAGACATGTAAGCAACTTTTCTACCTCCTGTAGCTTCAATGTTTTTTAATATTTGGTCTATTCTCTTTTGCTCTTTTTCTGTAACATTTTTTGCACCTTCTTTCCCCTGCTCTTCCTTGAGCTTTGATAGTTCTTCAGCAATTCCAGAACCTCTTTTTGCGTCAGACTGTAAAAGCTCTTTTTCTATATCCATATCAGCTGCACTGATAATTTCTTCAATGCTAAGCGCTGAACCTTTCGATGCATCTCTGCCACCACTAAATTCCATCAAACCATCTGTCCCATCTAAATGCCTCAACGTTCCAATATTTTGCAATCCTGTAAGAAATTTTGTTGAGCGCAACTTGCGATTTTTAAAGAAGTCGGCATTCTCTTCCGCCATTGGGTCAAATATCTCTTCCTTGCCGTCTTTTGTTACTCTTTTGTATACTGAAGATTTTAATTGTTCTTTTAATTGTTTATCACTTGTTACTCCTGACTCTTGAAGCTCTCTAATCTTCCTAAAATCATAAACCATATCAGGATCAAAAAGACTAAAAGTTTCATCAAAAATTTTATTTACTTCATCTGCAGTATAGTTATGCTTAAAAACAGGATCATCTGCAAAAATTATCCAATCTGTATTCCAATCCTCCCTACCCTCTTGACGCAGATCTTTGTTTTTCATTATCTCTGCATCAAGATCTTCCGCATGCAAAGAAAAAGTATACAAATCATCATAAGCCTGATTCATTGCTGCCTGACTAGCTTGCTGGAGAGCTAAAGCTTTTTGATCAGCAGGAAGTCCACTTTCTGCTGGAGATAAGAGTGCTCCCCCCGAAGTTGGCATAACTCCATTTTGAACCTTATTTGCTATAATCATATTTTCAGAAATCAGACCTCTAAGCTCCTCAGCTTTAGCCCTTGCAGACTCAATAATGTCTTTTTGTCTTTCTTTTAGTTCTTCAGGAGAAGGTTCATTCCACTTTTCTTCTATGTATTTCATACCAACAACAGCGCTACCCAAAAGAGCTCCAACAATAGCTCCTCCTCCTGCACCTATAACATTTCCTACGCCTGGAACAATTGTACCAATTCCTCCAGCAATTATGGCACCGCCTGCAGCAAAACTGCCTATTGTTGTTAAAGCATCAACGGTTTCTCCTAAACCTCCGCTTAAATTTTCTCTTGCGAGCCTACCAGCTTCGTAACCACCATACATTATAGCGCCACCCGCTAAAGTAGAAATCGCCGCACCTGTGGAAGCTGCAAGCCCCATACCTTTTACAAGCCCTAATGCTCCTGTAGCTCCGCCAGCAACAAGTTCAGTTGTCAAACCTGCGCCAACATCTACATTAGTTATGCCTGCTCTAGCAAAACCTTGGTTAAGAAATCCATCCTTACTATCTCCAAGCTGAAAGGATTGCATGCTATAATTTTGTCCAGACTTCATCATTTCTTCCTTGGTAGCTCGCCTTACTGCGTAGCCATCTCCACCTTCTGCAAGCTGAACATCTAATTTCGCAATTTCCTTGTCGTACTTATTGAGCTTCTCTTCGAACCCTTCTGGTTTTTCAATTTCTATTTTCTTTCTGGCCTGCTCAAAATCTTTTTTAGCTTTTTCGATTTCTTCTTTTTCCTGTTTTGTAAGTCTTTTTCTACTGAAACCTCTGTTTCTGGCAAAATCATGAGCCTCTTCAGGTGAATCAAAAAATTCTTTTCTTACAGAACCGTCTTCGCCTTTTATTTCTAAAATATGTTTTTCGTGGTCTCCGCCGAATACAGAATCGTACATACCCATTCCCTGCTCTGTCCTCATACCATAATCAACAGCAAGCCCTAAACCTAAACCTGCAAGAGCAGACCCTCCACGAACACCCTTTGCGAGTAGCTGTCTAGATCGTTTAGCAATAGCTCCCACCCGCAAAGATGTGCCTTCCATAGCCTCCATTATTTTTACTCTTTCTGGTCCAGTATACTTTCCCTGCAAGTTGTTTTCCATCCAACTTTGTGCGCCTTTTTTATTTAATTTAAACTCACCAGTTTTTTCATAAAGACTTTTGTCATAAAATTCGTCAGGAATTTTGTCAGTGTCAATTAAAAACCTATCAAAATCATCACCCATTGCCATTCGACCTGCTTTTTTCAGAAATCCAGACTTATCCAAACTAATAGCCTTTGAGTGATCAAGCTCCTTAAATGCACTCATAACCTTTTCAAGTTTTTTGGTATCAGAAGGATCTACAAAATTAAAATTTTTATCTGCTCGCATTACTTTTCCAAAGTCTTCAGGATCAGCAGATCTTGCGATTCTATCTTGAAGGTCAACTCTTTCTTGAAGCCTTTTTATTTTAGCATCAGATGATATTTGAGATTCAGTTAAACCCCTTTTTCTTGAAGCAAGTTGCTTTGCAAGTTTTTCACCTTCTTTATTTATAAAATTAGGGGCAGAAACGCTTTCGCCAGCAGTAAAGTTTTTCTGCATATATGCTAAAGTTCTTCCTATGTCTACCATTTCATCTGTAAGCTTTATTCTGTCTGCACCACTAACGGCTGTTCCAGATAAAGACTCGCTAATTTCAGTTGCTCGCTGGGAAAGTCTTGCGTATTCTACATTTCCAGATTCGGTTAAAACCTTATGTGTTGCGTTTTGTCTAATTGATTGAATTTTTTTAATTTGACTATCTAAATTAGAACCAGTTAACCCAGTAGAAGATTCTACTGCTCTTGTTGCCGTGGCAGTTTGCTTGAAAATATCATCCGCTACATCCTGAGTTGCATATTTAAAAGCATCTTCTCCAGATCGAACCCTAATAGCCCCCAAGCCACCAACAGTGCTTTGACTCACTTTGTTTGACTTTAGCGCAGCGTCCATTGATCGAGCGATTTGCTCTGACCCACCAGCTTGTCTAATTATGTCAGCTCTTTTTGCTCGTAAATCCTCGAGCTTTCTTAAAGATTCTGGGCTCGAATTTGAAGTTATTCCGAAGCCAATATCAGCAATTTCTGAATTTACTTTCTTAAACTGATCTCCCAAAACGACATCGTAATTAGGACTACCCGCGTCGGTTAATCTTTTTAAGGCAGATTGATCACCTCTTAAAGCTCCGACTCTTTCTACCGCTTTATAAGTTTCTTGATTGATTCCTTGTCTCGATAAGCCTGAGACCATCTCTGTATCAAGCCTACGCTGAGCAACATTATTAGCTTCAGCACCTTCTGTAAACTGTCTGGCGAAATTAACATTATCTTGCTCTAAAACTTCTACAGTTTGATTTATTTTTTGTCGCCTCTGATTAGCAGCATCAAGTCTTTGGGTATCGGTTTTCCTAAAACCTATGATTCCAGTTTTGTCTCTTAGGCCGCTAGCATCAATACCTCTTGCTATTCTTTCGTTCTTAGCTCTTATTTTCTCCCTTCTTTCTGCAGATTTCGTTATCCTGTCTCCAGTAGAAGTCCACGCTTCTCTTGCACTTTTTCCAGGAGTAAATAAAGCCTTAGTGAAAGCGGAAGCTTGAGCTGCTTTTTTAGCAACAGGACTTGCAGACATATCCATGAAATCAGACATAACAGGAATAGGTTTTATGTTACGCTCTAATGAAAAATCACCCAACTCCTTGGTATGGATATCATTGAGTCTAGACAAGTCAGCTCTTTCTGAAGCAAGATTAGAATCTATTGCAGAAACTTCCTGCAATAAAATGTTTCTTTGGTTATTTAAATTTTCAATTTCTATTGCGTCGGCGCTACTAGATATTTTAGCTCTTAACTCAGCAGCTTCTTCTAATTTACCAGTTCTTAAGCTTTCCGTTGAAGCAATTCTGTCTTGAAGCTCAATTATTCGATTTCTAAGAGGTTCATTTTGATCAATAGCTCGCTGTGCCTGCCTTTGAGTTTCTATTTCTTGGGTCGGAGCAACATCAATTATTTTCCTCTGCTCTGCAGGAGCAGAAGCCTCTGGGGAAACCGCTGGCATATTAGAAATCTCAGATAACGCTCTATCTCTCTGTTGAATCAATTTTTTATATTCAATAACTCCCATTCGAGACTGATCTTGCACAAGCTCCATGGTTGCTTTATGTCCTTGCTGGGGATCTTTTTTAAATAAATTATACCAACCATCTTTTGCAGAATTTAATTCTTGCAACTTTTGAGATTTAAAGTCTTCTATAAATTTCGGGTCGGTGACTCCTTTTAGTTCAGGAAAAGCTTCTACTAATCTCGAATTAACTCTGGTTGTTCCGATTTTATCGCCCGAAGATTCTACGCCAAAATCTAAACCAAAACCTCCAAGAGCATCTATTCCCCCTCTGCTGCTAATTCTCATTGATCTTCCCCCTCCTTGTGTGTCATGCACAATAGCATGATCTGCAGACTTTTCAAAAATCTCTCCTACCCTTTTTTGATCTTTTGCTTCAGAGATTTCTTTTTCCAATTTTTTCTTTCCACTGACGAGATGACCCCCAAGTGCTGGTAAATTTACATGACTATAACCATATATATTGCTGTCAATTATGGAAAGCTGATTTTTTGATAATCTAAATTTTTTCATATCTTCAGGAGAAAAACTTCCATCTGCCAGCCTTTTCATTCCCGAAGCTTCCATCATTCCTTCAAGCACAACTTTTCTTCCAGTATAAACGCCTTTATCTAGGTGAACATTAGCATTTGTAACATGATCAATTAAACCCCCTGTTTTGCCCTGACTGCCGCCTCTAGCTTGACCAAGAGTTCCTTCAACCCCAGGAGCGTCAGCTTTCAACCTCTCAACAACCTCTTGATCGCTAAGACCTTCAACACTTTTCCAAAAGTTAGAGTTAAACGCCGTTTTTTCTTCCCACTCTTTTAAGTTTGCCTGGGCGAAATTAGACCGCTTACTGTTTATTACATCTGACTCACCTAAAAAACTTTCTCCTAGAAATGGTGCGTTTTTTGCTCTTTCAGCTGGGTCAATATTATCCATTGCTAGTGCATCAAAAACTGTCACCTTTTGAGACTCGCTTATTAATTTAGCCCTTCTTGCAAGCTCGGAACTCTCAACTTCAACACCCCCCGTAAGAGATCTATCTATATTTTTAGCTTCCTTTTCTGAAATTAGTCCTTTATTTTGTAAATCAATTTCTAAACCTGATGTTACGCTTCTCGGCCCTTTAGCTTCTACATTTTCAAAAGATCTTGAAGTTAATAAATCCTCTCTTTCTTTTATCTTTTTAAAAATCTTGGCTTCATCGCTATCAGGGCTCATATCCAAAGCTGTCGAAGCAATTCTTTTAGCTTTAGTTTGCGCGGATTCTAATCTTGGTTTAGGAGCAGCTTCACCCTTTTCAAATTCTAATGTTTCAGTCAACCCTAGAGCAGAATCAAGCCTTCTTTTAGATTCTATAACCGTTCTTTGTCTTTCGGCGATTTGATCATCTTGAATTAAAGATCGATTTATTTGATCAACTTCTTGCTGTACTTGCTGAGAAGTCCTTGTTTCGGTTAATGGCCTTGCTTCTAAATTAGAGTCTGCAGCAACCCTATCTTTTGCGACTTCACGAATTCTTTCAGGATCAACTCCAGAAGGAAGAACTTCTTCTTTGACCTGTGGAGCAACAACAGGGCGCGTGGCAGTAACCTCTGGAAGATTTTCTGCTTCCATGAGCTGTTCCCCCATTCTTTTCTGTCTAGCTCTATCGTCCGACCCTGCGGCAGCCTCATTAAGAGCATCTTCTTCTGCACTATTTTTTACTATTCCACCTATTACTCCTGCGGAACTTACTCCTCCCAAACCTGTACCAACAGTTACAGCAGATTTAGAGTCAAGCACTTTAGAAACTTGAGAATCTAAGGCTTGTTGAACCAAATCATCTTCTATTGGTTCAGTAATTCTAGATCTCTGAACAGACTCTTGTTTAATTATTTTCTTAGATTTATCAATATTTACACTCCTAGGTTCTGCAGAAGATGGCGAAGAAATTGTTGCAGAAGCCTCTAAACCTTCAATGGCTTCTATTTCTTTAGCAAGAAGCTCTCTCCGATTTATGGCAAAATTAGGAACAATATTTTCGTAAGTCGCAGCCTGAGAAACAGCACTCATTTGTACAGCAGAATCAATTCCTTCTGGATGGGTGTCTGATATAGAAGACCAAGCAGGAGATTGTCCAAAAGCCCTACTACCTACAAACTTTCCTTCAGGGTTATATTTTCTCATGGATGGATGGTGCCCAACAAAATGACCTTTTGCAGAAGTCATTTGTTTTTCTGCGCTTTTTTCCGCTTGAATCGCTCTTTGTAAAGGGCTTGGAGCAAAGTTAGGAACCATTTGCTCCCTAACAACGCTTACATTAGGAATTTCTACTTTAGGAACTATAATTTCAGGAACTTCTATAGAAGAAGCTTCAATCGTAACACTTGGAGTAGAAATAGTTGAAGACGAACTGGAAACATTAACTTCGCCTGCAGAAGACGGGGACTCTGGAGCAGGTTTTCCAGTAGCTATTGTTTGAATATCTTGCTGGTGCCTTTCTTGCTCTTTTATAGCCTTATCTCTTTCTGAAACTCTAGTATTATCTTCACTCTTTAGCTTATTAATTTTATCTGCAAGGTCTGGAGACAATGCCGAACTAATTTGCTCGGGTAAATTTTCAATAGAAACTTTTATTCCTTGCAATAATTTAATTTGAGTGCCAGCTTCCCCAAGTTCTTTACCAATACTAGTCAGTGCATCAAAATTTAATTTATCTAAATCAATACTCTCTGCTCCAGTAGAATCTATCTTAGAGAACCCTAAGTCGGCAAGGTCTATATCCAAGGCCCCAGCGACAGATTGAATTATATTTGACTGAATATCAGAAGGATCTAGAGGAAGAGAATCTACAGCTCTTTCCTGCCTTCTCAACCCAGCAGAAATGTTTCTTAATATTGTAATTTGTTCTTCAGAAGCGGTATCTTTGTTTTGAATTATAGCTGAATCAACAACGGAAATCATATCCTTCATATCAAAACCACCAGAAGGCACTTGGTCAAAAAATCCAGGACCATCAATCTTCAATCCTTGACTCTGCAGAATCCGCATAACATTACCTATAGCAACCTGATCTCCTGTAGACTTTTCCAGCCTATTGAGTTCAGCAGTTTCGCCAAACATCCCCTTGACTAAATTAATTGCATTTTGGGTAGACCTTGCGGAGGCGTCCATTCCGATCATTGTATTTGACCCAGATTGAGTTCTTGCGGCAAATTCTTTCATTGTCGGTGCGACTTGTCCGTAATCCAACTGAGTATTACTTAATTGAATTCTTTGCTGCATTGCTTGTTGCTTGCTTGCTATTTCTCTTTGCTGCTTAAGAATATCAGTTTGTCTTTTAGCATTATCGTTTAACTTTCTGACTTCGTCTAAAAGCTGTTTTTCTTCGTCACTTCTTTGAGATTCAGGCGTAGACATGATTTCGCTAAGAATATCTTTTGCATTAAATCTAACATCTTCAAAAGGGTCGCTAGATCTCGTTTGCATTTGTTTTAATATTTTTCCTAATGCTCCTTCAAAAATAGAGCCATCCTTAGACATATCTGCGGGCTTTGTGTCTTCAGCTTTTTTTGCTATAAAATTGTTCACCAGCCCTTCTGTACCTGCTGCAGCGCCAGCATTAACCTTTGTTATATCAAATTGTAACTGAGCATCAGCTCTTTGATCTGGAGTTATAACATTAAAACCTTCCAAGATATTTAAATCTGCCTGCAGTTGATTTTCTGCAATAGCAAAAGCATGAGCAATTCCTTCATTTAATCTTGAAAAACTTTCATTTACGGCAGAAGTGAAATCTCTAACTTTAGAAGATAATCCTGCTAGCGCAGCGTTTGCCTTCATAGCTGCAGCAGTAACCATTTCTTGAGTTTTTACAGAGTTACCCATTTCTTTCATGCCTTTAGCAAAACTCTCTAAACCTTGGTCAGGAATACTATCAAGAATTTGAAGAAATTTTTCTTTAGCATCTTGATCTAAGCCTTCTGCAAAAGATCGAAGGTTTGATCTTAGGTCTTGAGTATTTCCTGCTGCATCAAAAATAGCATCATTTAAACCGTCTATTTCTTTTCCGCCAAATTTTAAAGTTTTAACTAAATTTTTTCCAGAATCCTGTATTGTTTTTAATCCCTTTTCATTAAGATCTCCCTCTGCTCCGCCCATCCAATCTGGGAGCTTTTTGGGACCAATTCCAAAGAGTAGGCCATCTCTGCCTTCTCCCCCTGTTGCTTCGGCTAGGTCCATTTTAATTCTTCCTATTTCTGCAAAACTTCTAGCTTCTTTTTGAAACTCTCCAAGAGCTTCTGTCATTTTCCCTATATCTCCATTAGCAGCAAGCAAAGAATCTTTTAGGTTGCTACCTCCAGGAAGTTCTGTAGGAAAATCATACATTACATCTTGCATCGATTCAATTGATTTTGTAATTCTACTAGCGTCTCCAGATTGTATTGCGGCATTTAATTTTTCTTGAGCAGCAATTAAAACATCAGAGGCTTCTACAAGTCTTTTTTGTTCGCCAATCACTTTCTGAACATCTTTAATTACAGCTTGTGTAGATTCGCCAAATTTATCTAAAGCTCCATAAGCAGCGCCTGCAGCCGCAGCAAGACCCATCCATTTCTTTTTGTCAGTAATCATTGCAACTGTCGCAGCGGCATTAGCCCCAGAAGAAAGTCCTCCTGCAACCATAGATTGAGTGCTTCCTGGCTCTCCACCATCTATTCCACCAATAATCATTGGAAGCATCATAATGCCCATTTGACCCATTCCTCCGCCTCCGCCACTTTTTCCTCCGCCTCCTCCAGACATTCCAGCACCAATGCCAACTGCACTTAACGCTTTTTTAGCAAACTTAGGAAGTTTAATAAAATTTGGTATCTCTCCATGTGCAGCCATCCCATGGGTTTGAGGATTGATGCCCATTCTGACAGCTCTATTAATTCCTTGGTTAACTCCTAAAGGTTCGTCAATTTTATTAGTCACAGCTAAACCTTTTGGATTGGATCTATTTTTTAATCTATTACTTTGTTCAACCTTAATTATGGAAGAAGGAGAAGAAACGCCTCTTTCTTTTAGGGCTATACTTTCTCTTTGTATGGCTTGAGATAAAGCATCTCTTTCTGCAAAATTAGGAATCAACCCTCCCGAGACTTGCATTGCCTCAAGTCTAGACTCTGCAGCTTGATCGCCAGTGAATGCATAACCTCTGGATAAATCTGGATAAGTTTTCTTTAAATAGAATTGTAAGTCTGGCTCTAACTGCCTAAATTCTTTTGAGTTAAAAAATTGCCTAACTTCTGGTAAAGCTTTTCTACTACCAATATCAAATAACCCTTTTCTCCCAGAAGCTTTTATATTATAACCAGTAGCAATATTAAAATCATTTATTTTTCTACTAAGTTGAGCAAAGTAACTTACAGCCTTGTCTTTGCCAAAAGCTTGATTAAATTTTGTCAAATGTCCTTGCCCTAAACCTCTAAGTCTAATTGAGTTCATTCTACCTTCCCCAGCAGAAGCTAAAGGATTAGATACAAAATTAGGAATATGACCTACAGCCCTTTGTCGATCATTAAATTTTGGAAGGTCTTCAAAAGTAGATTCGCCATAGCCTGTCACAGGTCTAACTTGAGTCCAAGGGCTTCTTGGTTGATTTTTTCTTGTTGATGTTACTGGCCTAATCTTTGCGGAGGGATTACTTAAAGCAACCCTCGTTGCAGCCTGCTTACCTCTTTTTTCCCTATCTTCGTCTAAATCTTTATCTTTAGCCCCTAGCTTTCCTTGATGATGAAGCTCTTTAAGAATTTTTTTAGCCATACTGTCTTTAATGTCTTGAGAAGCTGCATTAGCTTTAAAGTCTCCAACATCTCCAGACCTCCAATTATATATGTTCCTTAATTCTGAACTAGGGTTTCTTACATCAAAATCTCCTTCTCCCTTTTTAGTTTCAGTCATGTTTCCAAAAGCTGTCCCTACTGCAGCTTCATAAACTCCTCCTATTGCGCCTTCCAATGCTCCAGCATTAAAGTGCTTATCTAGCTCTGCATCTATCTCAGGACCTTGCATGTGGGCAGCAGCGCCTTGTCCAAAATCTGCAACAAAGCTTCTAGCAGAAGAATACAAAGAGTCTTTAATATTTTCCGCAAAGTTTGCGCTATTAGTGCTAACGCTATCCATGCTTCTCGCCTTAGAAGGGTCTAAAGTAGCAATATTCCATCCAATTTTATACCTTTTACCTGCATATCTTTTTGGGTCTGGAGTTTTATCAGCTTTGACTGTAACAGTAGGAGCTGAAGCAGGAGCACCTTCTGGAAGCAATGCAGAATATTCATCCGCAGTATACCTAACTAAATCTCTTACGGGGTCAGCAAAGCTAGGAACTATACCTTCATGCATGCCCATATTTGGATTAAAGCCAAAGCCTTGAGCGCCAGCTTTAGAAAGCTCGCCATTAATATTTTTTCGCATAGCTTCTTCCACAGGCATACCAGCTCTAATATCTCTTTGAATTTGGGCATCTATCTTGTTAGCAAGAATTTGACCAAAGCTTGAAGTTGACCCATCGGCCTTAACTATATCATAACCCATTTCATAAGGACGAGAAGCTTTATTAATATTATTCTTCTTTAATATAGAATTAATTGTTTGTTGAATTTCTGTAGCTGCGGCTGGATTACTAAAGTGCGCGACGAGAGTATCGTTGTGGGCGTTTAATCCAGTTAATCCAGCAGGAGTCTTAAAGCTTAAATTTGTATTATATTTTTGAGCAATTGGACTTAATGCAGATTTTAACTGAGGAGCAACAGATCCCCACTTAGCTTCCATTTGAACAGGATCTAATGTAGAATAAGTTTTATAGTTGCTAATTTTTGCTTGGTTTCCAGAGAGCCCTTCTGCTGTATTTTTCTTAGCGCCCTTGTATACATCCCATTGCGCCCAAGCAGGGTTTGACTTTGATGCAGTAGAAATAGCACCATAATCAGAATCTCTCCAATTAAGCTGCCTATCCTTGCCAGCCGATTTAGAAAAATTGGTATACTCATCTTTTTTTATGTTTGGGCCTTGAGTGCCAGTTAATGAATCGTATATATATTTACCGCCCTCTCCTTTTCGAGCCCTTTCTAAATATTTTGATTTGCTAAATCCTGCAGAACTCCATTTCATTCTTGCTCGCATTGCAAAATTTGGAATCGATTTATCAATATTTTTTACTACAGGAGACTTGCCCCCATAAAAACTTAATGGATTATAAGTGTCTTCAAAAGCTTTTTTTTCTATTCTATATACATCCTTAGCGCTTTCTTTAACAAGATAGTCGCCATGCCGAGCAATCATTTTTTCTCCCCAAGGAGCTGTAAATTCTAAACCTTCTTTTGGAATATTACCTTCTACTTTTGCAACAGTTCTTTGTGACTGCTCAGGAATAACAGTTTTTCCTATAACTGGCTTAAGAGATACTGATTCGCCAGAAATATGTTTTTCAAAACTTTCAGAATCGTTATAGTTATTTTCAAATTTATCTTTTTTTATAACGTATTGTTCTCTGGTAGGTCCAGACATTATTATATCACCCTGCTGAGCAGTATTTTTTGTTTCGACTTCTCCTCCAACTTTAGTAACGATAGGCTGATTCTTTTTAGAAACAGCATAAGACATTGCAGGCTGATTTTTTATATCACCAGAATGAAAAGTATATTTTTTTGCTTGCTTGGCAGTTTGTTGAAATTTTAACTTTGAAATAAGATCTTTCATTCTCATTGCAAAATTTGGGACCTCTCCATAAAAAGTAGGCATTCCAGTAACGGGATACTTTTTATCCATATTTTGTTGAACTTGTCTAGAATACCTATTAACCTCTAAAGCTGACGCTTGATCCTTCAACGCTTTATAAACTTCTGCGGGAGGACGCTTAGCAAAAGCTGTTGCTGGTCCAGGCTTCATTCCATACTCTTCTAGCTTTGCAGCTTTATTTTGTACAGTCTCCCATTCTTCTACAAATTTTTGTTTTCCTCCTTTTAATACAGACCTAAGTTTTTCCTTAGCAACAACAGCGCCATACTTTATTTTCTTCCAAACTCCAGATACTAAATTAAAATTAGGAACTTCCCCAGAATAAGAAGAGATTAAATTTTTTGTATCATCTACAATATCATTATTATAAAAATTAGGAACATTGCCCTCAAAGAAGCTTTGGAATTTATTAAATTCATCTACCTTATTATAGGCCTGATCATATTTTGACTTATCTCTAAAATAATCATTTTCTCTAATTTTTGCATACAACCTTTCGTTATGCATCATATCTTTTATCAATATTCCCATTAAGTCTCCAGGATCTCCAGCTGGAATAATTTCTCCAGTTTTTGGATCTTTTTTTGTAAATCCTATTTCCTTTGAAGCTTTAAGCCATCGCTCAGGATCTGTTTTGGGATTAATGGTATAAGCGTATTTTTCAACAGCACTCGTAACCTGATCCTCACTAAGCTTGCCTTTACTAGCTTTTACTAATAAATCATTTATAAATTTATTCTCGCTAAACTTATTTCCCAGCAACGCAGGCATTCTTTCTGAAGAACTTAAAGCCGCGGAAGGCATTGAGGGTTTCTTGAAATTACTAAAGGCAGGTCGAAGGCTAATAAAATTAGGAACGACGCCTTCAGAAAAACCTCCAGTACCCAAAGGAGGAAATCCCATTTTCTCGTAAACTTTCTTAATTTGTTCGTGAATAGTATTGTCTTGAACAGTCAAATCATTTATCTTTTTGCTGTACTCCATAGGGCGAGACAACCGCAAGGGCTTTAATGCTCTTTTTTCTTGAGTAATTTTAACCTGCTTAGATTGCAAGACTTTCAATTCCTTTAAGAGTTCTTTATTTTGAGGGGCATGCAAAAGATCCCTAGTTCTTTGTTGTGTAGACTTAATTATATTTATAAAATTAGGGATCTCTCCGTTGTAATAACCCTTGGTAGATTTTAAGTCGTCTATGCGATTCATCGTAGGGGAAACTCCTGCTGCAAAAGGTATTTGTTTAACCATGTTTACCCTTTGGTTTTTTGGGAGCCATCCAAAAATTTCTTGCTCTATAGTTCTTGTTTTAACCTTTCCAGTAACAGGGTCAATACTCGAACCCCCTTTTGCAGGATTATAATTTATAACACTTGGTATATTTTTTCCCTGTTTAGCTCCTGAATTAAATTGGCCTCCAGCATTAAAAAGCAAACCGTTTTCTCCAACCCACTTTTCTAACGCTCCAGAGTTCGCGTCCCTTTTCAGCTGCTCAACTTTTGGATATATATTCCTAACAGAATCATAATCTTTTTTCAAAAATCTAATAATTTTTTCTCTAGAGAAAAGTTTTTGAGAAGGTACTGAAGAGCTTAATACATGATCTCCCTTTTGCCCCATACGTTTTCCTATAAATTCGCTAGTCGACAAAGAAGTCGCGCTAGTAAATTCTTTATTTGTGCTCATTCCTCTTCGCCCAGAAAGACTGTGATCTATAGCAAGCCTCTCAACAACATTAGCAACATCTTCTGGTGTTTTTGCAGAAGCCAAAGGCTGGTTATATTTTTTCATTGCTCCAGCAAATCCATAATTATCAAATTTGTCTTTAGATTTTTGAGTTCTATATATATTTACAGCTGAAAAATTAGGAATCTCTTTTTCTGCTATATAAGAATGAGAGAAATTGGGAACAAACCCTTCAGATAAATTGGCAACGGGTACTCCAGATTTTTGACTAAATTCTTGCCTTCTTTTTCTGCCGATTTTTGTATCCGCAGGAGGCAGCACCATACCTCCATCTGGAGCACTTGGTAAATTGAAAGCGCGCTGAACATCTCTTCCAGTATTGAAAACTTTTTCTCTGTTGTTGACAACAACCCTCTCAGACTTCCCTCCGATTTCTAAACTTTGAGAACTTGTATCTGCATAGTTAACATTTTTATTATACAGGTTACTTGCCATATTGGCCTCTTTAATTCTTGCTTGCTCAAAACTAAAACTAGGAACAAATCCATCAAACAAAGTTAAGTCATTGTTTTTATAATAAGAACCTTCCTTAATAGAAGTTTTATATTTTTCTCTAATTTTTGATATATCTACAGAATTAAGATTCTCAAAACCAGGAAGCTCCAAACTCTTTCTTTTGGAAATAACCTTACTGATTGCTTCATTTATTTGTTCATCTGTATGTGAAAATGTTTTATTGGTTCCAACAGGAATCTTAAGTTCCATACTAATTTGGCCAGGAGTAATATTAGCAGGGGCCTTAAGTTTGGCAAGCATTCTCTGCGCATTTGTTTTCTCTCCACCTTTGCCACGTTTAGCAAGCTCTTCAATAGCCTTTCTGTTTACAAAATTAGGAACCACTCCTTCAGCGGCAATCTGAATATTTCTCTCTTTCGCAAACTGTCTATACAAATCTTCAATTATTTCTTCTGTTATATTTTCAGTTCCACGAATCTTTTTAAGATTATTGTATATGTTTTCTACAGAATCAAATTTATCTATATTAACTTTTTTACCAAATACATTTGTAATTTCTTCTTGTCTTACAGGCTTCTGAATAAATCTTCCATCAGTAACTCTATCAAAGCTAGAGGACTGATACAACCTTTCAATGTTTCCTCCTGTTCTTCCAGAAGGAGTGCTAGACTTGAAGTCGTCAATCTGAACATTCTTTATGTCCGAAACGTTTAAAGACTCGGGCTCATTATACCTAGTTTCTTTTCCTGCTGCACGATCATAAGCTCGCTGATTGATTCTTGCCCCTCTCTTGGACACTTCTTGGGATTGTGTTGCCCTACTAATTGCTGCACCAACTTCTGGGTAACCTTTGTTTGCGGCAAATTTGCTAAAATCTCTTAACATTTCGCTGCTTTCAAAAACAACTTTTGATCGGCTAATTGAATTAACAGGAGCGGAGACGTAATGCATATCCTTATTAAATGAAGCTTGTTTAAACCTAAGGTTAGGATTGCTCATTCTCACGTCCTCTAAGTCCTTAGACCATACATACTCTCTGCCCTTTTTATCTGTATATATTTTTTTTGCACCAAACCTAGCGAAGTTGGGAATCTCTCCTTCAGCCTTTCCTCCGAATCTTCCGAGCCTGCTAAACCTTATGCTATTTTTAACTATTTTATCTTTATTCTTTTTAAAGTATTCAATTCCTTCTTCTGTTGTTTTAAATTTTTGATTTAATTGAGCTTCTTCTAACTCTTTAAGAATTACTCCCATTTCTGGTCCAGGAGACACTAAACCAGATCTAATTAAATCTCTACCCTGAACCAGAGGTTTGGGGGGTTGATTAGAAACCCCAAGTTCTGCAGAAATTTCATTTAGCTTTTTAAAGTTGGATTCATGAGCTTCTGTGAACCTCCTTGCGGTGACATCTTCTGGCAGATGCTTGCTCATATCTGACTGCATTAATATGTTAAACTTGCTCAAATCCCCGACTTCCCTAGAAAGTTTTGCTACGGCTTTTTTGGTAAGGTTTTGGTCAAAGTTTGCATGAAACATATGTCTGTTAACAAAAGGCTCAAGCTCCTTGCCCAACTTTGAAGCTTCTCCGCTTGACATAATTCTACCTAAAAACTTTTTCATTGGCTCAACCCCAGCCTTATCATGGCCTTTTGAGGTTATTCTTCCGTCTGGCTGAATTTGAGTATGAGTAACTTTTCCAAAGTCATGAGTAAGAGCAGAAAACATCAGCTTAGATCTATCTTTTTCTCCGAGCTTTTGCCAGTCTGGATTTCTCGCCATTGCTTGAGTAACATTTTTTGTATGCTCGAATACATCTCCTTCTGGATGGTAAATTTTTGATTGAGGTATTTTTTGTAATTTATCTATTTCTGGAAAATGTTTTATCCAACCAGATTGGCGCAAGAATTCTAATCCTGCTGCTGGGTTTGTGGATTTCGAGGACCATTTCATCCATTCATCTCTTACCCTTTCTTTAGGCAATGATTTAAACTCATTAGTCATGCTCTTTGCATAGTCAATCAACTCTTTGCTTGCAGTAAGGTCGTACCTTCCAGCAAACTGCATAGACCTTAATACCCTTAAGGGGTCTTCTTTAAAGCGAGGGGAAGTAGGTCGCATCGTTTTGTTCTTTAAGTCTTCTATACCCCCTAAGGGATCGATAAACTTATTAGTTAAAGGATCGTAAGAAATAGAATTTAAAGTTAAATCTCTTCTTTTTGCAGCGTTCTCTTTTGACATATATGGATCAACAGATATATCGAAACCTCTATGCCCTGTTCCAGATTTTTTTTCTGTCCTAGGCATTGTAAACTCAAACTCTTGACCGCCACTATTAGCCTTGAATACACCGAAATCTTTTCCAACTAAACCTTCTTTTGTTAACTTAGGAGAAAGAATTTTTTGCAATTTATCTTCTTCAAGCCCAAAAACTTCTATATCCCAATCCTTTGGACTTTTTCCTAAGAGAAAATCTCTTGTTGCTCCTCCTACAATTTGTATATCACCTCCAGAAGCCTTTACTTTAGTAGCAACCTCTTTAATATAAGAGGGTATTTTCATAATTTGTTTAGAGCGCTTTTCTATGCTTTCTCGATCAAAATTAAAACTAGGAATAAATCCTTCTGCGTTTCCACTACCTCTTCCAGCGTGTTGTCCTGAAAACTTATATAACTCCCCAATAATATTATCTCCCTTAATAGCATCAAGCGCAGCAATGTTAGATGCAGAGTCATCTATTAATTTATATCTGCCTTGAGTTCTTGCTCTAGACTCCTTTAAAAACCTAGCTTTTTTCTCTGCAGGCTTTAGGTTCCTGAAACCTTTTAATCTACCAGAAGGAGTTTTCTGCAAGTTTTGAGGCAAGGGTTGATTCATATCAACGATCTGCCCAGTTTGCGGATTAATCTTCAAGCTTTTATACATATCACCAGTAGCAACAACCTTGCCAGGAACTAAACCCATTTCTTTTAGTTTGCTTTTAATGTTGGGTATAGAGTCGCTCGCTCTTGCAGTAATGATATCAACCATCTGCCCATCTTTAGCCATTTCTTTTGCAAGCGGAGTAGGAAATCCTTTTAATACAGATTCAGGAAAAAATAGCTCTTGGCTCTTAACGGAACTAGGATAAGAAACCATTACTTCGTCAAAATCAAATTTTGTTCTGGTAAATTTGTCTGGGGACATTCGCATTGCACGAGCTTGCCTAGACATAATATTTTCTTGTGAGAGCCTTCTTTCTATTGCAGTTTTCGCAATTGCAAAATTAGGCACAAGACCTTCGGAAAAATTAGGAAGCTGAGACATCACACCCTCACCCCTTGCTGCTCGCTTAGCAACCTCAAGCTCGGCCCATATACTATAAAGCTCTTCAATATCTTGAGAAGGCAAAGGTTTTCCTGTTGGAGAGATAATTCTTCCGTCTACTTCTGTAAATTTTTGATTAAATAAATTTGAAACACCCTCATCTTCTTGCTTCATTGCTCGTTGTCTAGCTATACTAAACTCAGAAGATTGAGACCGAATTCCTTCTTGATTAATTTTTTCATCAAGTGCAGCAATTTGCTTTGCATTTTTTTCTCGATTACCTCCCTTGGACAGTTGAAGCTTCTCTCTTTGAAGTTCTAATTTTCTTTTATTTATTCTATCATATTCTGCCTTGTTATGCTTTCTGGCAAATTCTTCTGTTTCGTAAATTCTTTCCCTTTTGCCTGCTCCAGTAGGACCTAACAAGGGATTTGTAAGCTTAGACAGTCTTCCTGTAAACTTGTTCATGAGCTCAACCTCTCTTGGCAACCTTGCCCCAACACCATAAGCGTTACCAAACATTAAATTCATTTTAGTAACATCGTCAGAAACATTCTTAAAGCTTTTGCCTACTAACTGTTTTCTTAAAACTTCCAAAAATGGAAGAGAAGCAAAATTAGGAATAATACCTTCAGATGCAAACCCAACATCAAAATCGCCATCAGGAGTTTCTCCTTTTTTATTCTTTGGTAATTTTACAGTCTGTAAGTTTTCAAAAGAAACCATTGGTTCGCCAAAATCAGGATTATAAGCATCAAGCATGTCATCTTCATGACCTTCTTTAAACTTTTTGTTTGCAATTTTCTTTAGATCTTTTAAGCTTTTAAACTTAGTTGTTACGGTATCGTAACCAGACTGAATCAAGAGTTCACCACTGGTATTGTAACCTTTTTGAATTCTATATTTTAATTGAGGAAAAGAACTAATAAGCCTTTCCCAGCCCGTATTGCCTTTGCTGTGTCCTTGTTGAATAACCATTCCAGAACTAACCTTCTTAGCTCCGTCCATTAAGTGAGAAAATCCTCTGTAAACCCCTCCCTTGCCTGAACCACGAGCAGCATGATCTATGGTAATCTCATTTGTCTTAGTATTTCTTAGGTAATCTATTTTCGACTGAGTAGCTTCATCAATAACACTACCTTTTCTCATATGCTTTGGCAAGAACTTGTGCAAACGCTCGGCAGATACAGCAGCAAAATTTGGAACTTCCTCAGGAAGATATCCTTGTGCAGCAGTGGCAACCTTTTTCCCTGCAGCAATCTTATTTTTTGTTTGAGATTTATTTTTTTTATCCTCTCTTCCTTCGTCAAAAGTATAACCTTTGCTTTTTAGGTATTTTGCGCCACCTCGATCTGTGATAATCTTTTTAACTAATGATGGCCCACCTTTTTCAATAGAAGTTTTTGAGTCCATTTTTTTATTAGCATAACCTTTCATATCAAAAGCTTGAGCTACCTCAGGACCTAGTCCCTGAGGAAAATCCCAATTTTCAGTTCCAGACTCTTTTTTTACTACAGCTCCTTTTATATAATTAATTGTTGCTTCAAATAATCTACCAGTTACTTGAGGCGCTGCAGATCTATCTAAGTAGTCACTTAAAGGGCCAGCAGGTTCTATATTCGCTTTACCCCCTAAAACTCCTTGAGCAATTTTATTTAAAGCATCAGAAGTTTCGCGATCAACAATTTCATCAAAACTGCCAGATTCATCACCAAGCCTTCCTACTGTTGCTCCAGTAACTTTAATATTTTTTAACTCCTTTGGAACTTTTTTTCCGCCTAAAACTTTTGCAGCGGTATACTCTGCACTAAAACTAGATTTTTGAGTTTCTCCAGATTGAGGAAGAACAATTCCCTTGCCGCCAGCCCTAATGTTAAGAGTTGGATTAACTTTTTTTCCTTTTGCAAAATTTGGAATATGTCCAATAGATGCAATCGAAGAAGCTCCAACATCTCCCATAGAGTTAATTTTTTTTGCCCCTTCAGGCAATCCAAATCTTGCTACCATGTCTCTATTAAATATTGCGGAAGCTCCACTGCCCATATAATTGTTTACAATATATTCGTCTGTATTAGCAACAATATCTTGAGTATTCCCTTTTGATGTTTTAAAGTTTTTAATAACTACAGGCTTGGCAGATTTTCTTGCACCACCTACGCCCTTATTTATATCAGATTGTTCTTTTGCATAACTAGGAACATAACCTTCTGCCATTCCTAGATCTGCCCTACCTCTTGCCGCTCTTGCCCCTCTTCCGTAAGGCGCAACGAAACCACTACGACCAACTCCAACATTTGCTAGCGCCGCCGATGACGCCATTTTTTTTAAGAAAGCGTCTTGGGCGAGCCTTTCTGCAGTTTGAGCTTTTAATATTCCTAGAATCTGTCGCTCTTTGTCTGCTTGACTGACAGAATCACTCAGCATCATTTTCATTACTTTTTCATTGGACTGAAGTATTTGACCTATTGCAGCCTGTAACCCAGCTTGTCTTTTTGTTTCGCTACTAATTGCAAAAATAGATTTAACAGCGCCTGCACCCTGTTTTGCAACAAAAGCAAATAGCTTAAGAAATGCAGCGCCAATTATTACTAATCCTGGACCGCTTATAAAAGAACCTATACCTCTCATTAGGGTTTTTGCAATATCGCTTCCTTGGTTTTCGTCAAGCATATTGTTTAATCCATCTGCGAGCCCTTTAACTATACCTAAAACCTTTTCCATTCCAGGACCTAAAGTAAGATTACCAAGTTGAGAAGCCATATCTTTAATAGACATTCCAGTTTGTGCGAGCATAGCAGCCATTGTTTGATTCAACTGATCATTTCTTTGTATAGCTTCATCTGTTGTTTGATTTGCGGTCTGAAGTGCTCGGCTATATATACTGTATTCGCTATTCAAATCTTTCATTAAGGCTTTTAGATTATTTACCTGAAAAACTCCTGCGATTAACTCGTCGGTATGAGCTCTTTGGGCATCAGAAAGCGTATTATATATTCCTGCATAATCTTGAAGTACAGACATTGAAGACCTAAAGTTTCCAGCAGAGTCTTGAGTAGCAACACCAACTTCATTCAAAGCATCCTGAACGCTTGACCTTTGCATTCGAGTAAATATACTCTTAAAAGAGTTTCCAATAACAGCCCCACCTCTAGCAGTTTGCTGTTGAACACTTGTAACTGCAGCAAGTAACTCGTTGAAATCTACTTTTGCGGCTTGTGCGGTTGCTCCTGCTCTTGCAAGACCATCAGCAAGATCTTTTGATGATACTGCGAAAGCTGCGTCAACATTCGCAAGCCTATTGATTATATCTGTAGAAGTTAACGCAGAAGTACTAAATCCATTAATTGCAGCAGTTAAAGATTTAACTGATTCTGCCGCGTCCATTCCAGAAAGCCTAGTTAATATCATTGCGTCTGAAATTCTTCTCAAGGTTTCTTCTGCACCAAGACCTTGACGAGCAAATTCTGTAGCAGCTTCTGCAACTGCCTCAAAAGGTGTTGCGGTATCAGCAGCAATATCAAACAAAGAAGAGCCAAAGTCTGCCAACTGTTGTTGCCCTAAACCCATAACAACATTAATATCTGTGAGAGCTTTTTCTACTTCTATGGCGGATTGAGCCATATTCCTTAACGCGTCTGCAACTCCATTTATAACTCCTACGGCAGCACCGAAAGCGAATACACGAGCAACAGCGGCATCCATTGATTTTTCAAATTCTCCCATTTGCCCAGTAATTCTTCCAAGGGGCTGAGTTAAAGCGTTGTCGCTTAAAGATAAATTTATAGGCCTAAGTTTCTGTTCGCCTTTTCGAACTTGATTAGCAATATCTTGTTCAAGGCCTACAGCTCTTACTCTTATTCTTATATTATCTTGCGCCATACTACTATATTTACACTAAAACTTAGTATTGTTCATTAGACAAAATCCATAACTCCCAATTCTCCTGACTTTCCATCCTTTGAAGCTATATCAAAAATACTTTTGCCTTTTCGGTTTGCTCCAAGCGCCTCGTAATCTTCTTTTTTGGCTCCTACCACACTAAAATCCTTGTCGCCAGATTGCGCCTTTTCCATAAGCTTGCGGGCTTTTTCTCCCTTTTCAGACCACTCCAAAAGCTTGTCAGGATCATTCATAAGATGTTTAGGTGGATCAGTATTTCGTATAATAGATCTTAAAACTTTTGCGTAGGATAATAAGTTCAGTTGATAAAAAGTAAGCTCACAAGGATTGGAAACCCTAAACAAGCTTAAAGGGTTTTTTTCTACTATAGCAAAATACGATGTAAAGAATCCAGATATAGACATAGTTTTAATTTTATCGATTGATAAATTGCTAACACCTTTATTATATGCAGATATCAATAAACCTAAATCATTATTATCTATATAATCAACATCTTCTTCAGGCACAAGTTTTTTCTTTAAATCTAAATCTTCGTATAAAGAGCATATTATAGTTTCTGCATTAAGTATGGAAGAGGAGTAAGACTCGCATGTCTGGCCAATCAAAGAAGACCTTTTAGATTCAATTTCAAAAATTTCTTTTTCAACTTCGTCTATTTGCTTTTGCACAGATTCCGCCTGAGACTCAATAACTAGCTTAGACTTGGTTTGTTTTAATGTCTCCAGATATGTTTTTTTTGACAGCCAGTTTTTTTCGTCAGAAGTTTCCCAAATTTTTTGTTCATTTAAATTTTCTAGAGTTTCTTCTTTTGTAGGAAGACCTTTAAGCTTTGCATTCTCAAACGCTCTATTATAAACTTCATCAAGTCTAATTTGGTCAAAAAACGAAAAATGTTTTGCATATGCAATTATTTCTTTTCTTTCTTCTGAAAAGAACGAGCTCGAAGGGTGAGGTCTAATCGTTATTTTAGAGCACCCATTAAATACATCAAAAAAAGATACTCTTAACTCTTTTTCTTTAGACTCCTTGTCTCCTTCATCCATTTCATTACGAAGGAAAGAATATTAACCAATTTCTTCTAACAGTCTATCAAAATCTTCTTGGCCAGAAACTCCACTCATATACCAAATGGTTGCAAGTGAACTTAGCTTGTCTATAGATGCCATATAAACAGGGTCATCTTGTTCGTCTAATTCCATATAAGAGTCATACTTGTCATCGTAAGTTTCTCCATTAAACAAAGGAGTGCTTTCTGCATCATCAGAATCGCCCTCAACAATATGGGTAAGATTCAGTAAATACCATGTAATGGTTTTGTTTCTTGCTTTAATATCTGCAGTGTGATCAAACATACTGGCCTGTACAGCTTCAAAATCACTTAATTCTTTTCTAATTACCCCCAACTCTTCAACGGCTCTTGCCAACCTTTCAGTTTCATCGTTAGATCTTTCTTCGGGAGTTTTCAAGCCAAATCGCTGAACAGCTTGTTGCTTTTCATAAAGGCGAACATAAAGCTGGGCATATCTTTGTTTCTCTTCTTCAGTTAGAGATCCTCCGACATCAAGATGTTGCTTTGCAAGCATTGCTCGAGTCAATAGGCCCATTTTGATATATTTATTTAACCATATGCTATAAAACATATCTCCGTCTTCGAGCTGCGTTCTTGTAGGTTTTCTAAGTATTACCCTGACTGGGGTTTCTTCAGAAACGTCTCGCATTTCTTTCTCTATAACTTTTTCTTTAGTGGTTCTCATCTCTTTAACAAGAACCTTTTCCATCTTTCCAGTTTCTTTGTTCTTTTTTCTTTTTTCTACTTCTACTTCCTTTTCGACGTCAACTTCTTTTTCGACTTCAACTTCTTTTTGAGAAATTTTTTCTATGTTTACTGTGAAAGAGTATAATTCTTTGTTGATTGCTGTTATGGCCATAAAATATTATAGGTTATGCCTATTATAATTGTTTTATCTCTTTTTTAAATAAAACTTAAGCTAAAAACTGTACAACAGTTTGAGTACCGCTTAATACCCCTCCTTCTGAAACGGATAGTCCTGAAGAAGTTATATATCCTGTGCAACCATAAGTAGATGCTGATGTTGTTCCGCATAAACTGCCTATTTTAAAAGAAACGGTTTCTTGTCCTGGGCAAGGAGAATCGCAAGACATGCTTATATTTCCAGTAATGTTTGGACCTTCTACAGTACACTCTACAGAAGCGTCCGTGCAAAATATATGAACGGGACACATACTTCCAATAAAGTATATTGAATCCCAGCTAGCGCTAAAAGAATATTCTGCATTTGTTTCTGCTCCAGAAGAGTCTGTTGATGCTCCGTGTCCACCACTAAATATTGTAGCTGAGCCAACTCCTTTTTTTCCTGAACCTTGATTAGCCTTGGAGAGATCCAAAGGTTCAAACGATTGGCCTGCAAAACTAGCAGAAACGACTTCATTAGGAGCCATTGATATTGAAAAGGATGTAGGATAAACATTCAGTGTTGCATTCCCAAACCCTACTGCAGTTTTGCATTTAGTGGCATCAGTAAGATCTTCAGGAATCTCATAACCTCCAGCTCCACCTACCATGTCTAAACTTACTTCTCCGCCCGCAGGACCATCGGGAATCATTCCTGCAGAACCTTGTATTCCTATCGCTCTTACTGGAGATAAAGATAAATTAGAACTGGCGCTCACAGAACTTGCAAATACATCTTTTCCTTTTAAGCTTACGCTGACGTCCGTGTAGTTTGTAAATGACATACCGTTAAATACACTAAATTTTAAATAAAAGCTATACCTTTTAGTATTTTAGAAATTTTATCAACACTATTAATTAAAGATTTATAAGCAAAGGTTGCCTCCATAGAGTCTCCTATTCCTGCAGTTTGACTAAAATCTATTAGCCTTGCCTGAGGAATAAAAAACTTTCTTATGTCTTCTTGTGTCTTACAATCCTTAAAGGCGAGGTTTAGATCTTGTCTTCTTGGGTTACAGATAAAATCAGACAGCTTTGAAGAAGAGTAATCCTGAACAAGAAGAACAAACTGACAGTCAACTTCTATCGGGAAGCTCGTAACATAATGAGCTGGCTTAGATTTTCCGATTACATTTATGGGTTCTCTAGAGATTGCTATAGAAAGATTAAAAGATTGAATTGCATTAGAATTGTGGCCAAAAACATCAAGACTTAAACTTCCTGGAGTTGCAATAACTATATTGTCGTTTTTTTCGTTTGTTCTCGGTTTGGAAGTTAGGCCTCCCCCGCTATCTCCATAAGCAGTAATTCCGCAGGATAATATTGGCAATTCTCCAACAGCGCACGAGCAAGAATAAGAATTGACGAAAGCGTCCTGAAAGGCGAATGAGTTAGTATGAGCACCTATTTCGCCAGATAGTTCTGTTGTATCTAATTTGTCTGGAATCGGATCATAATCAGAAACTATAATTCTTTCAATTTCAATTTCTGCGGCCAGAGAGTCATTAACCGCAGTTCCAACAAAACCTCCTTCATAGCCTATTGCATTTACATAAGCCTCTGGAGAACTCCAAGAGGCCGTGCAAGATTGAACTCCTCTAAGCCTTTCTCCATCTATGTATACGTTTTGATTGTCGTATATAATTCTGCTAATAGGCATAACTTATATTACACAAAAAAGCCCCCGTTTCCACGGGGGCTTTAGTTGTTAACTTAAATCAGTTACTTCTTACGCAGGGTTAGCGGTAACGGACTCGTCATAAGAGTGGTTTTGGCCACCCATCCACATGAACAATCCGTTGTCCTTGTCGGTTGCTCCACCAATTTGAGCAGTAAAGACCAAATCAACGGTCTTGTTGTCACCGATAGATGCCGAGAAGTTTTGACTTTCAAGACTTGCGCCTTTGATCAACCATTCTTGCTCTACATCGCCTGTTCCACAATCGCTCAACATCTTGACACGAATGTTTCTCTTGCTGTCGCTTCCGCAAAGAAGATCGTTAACGTTTCCGTCTTCGATGTCTCCAAGGAAAGCACTGCAAGTAAAGGTCATGTTAAGAGGAACTTCAACTTCTCTTGAGTAAGGATGGCGACTACCAATCCTTGTAAGAGCTGTTCTTGCCATAGGCAAGTCAATTGTAAAGTTTTGAAGGTGCATTTGGCCGTCGCCTTCGAGTCTAGCTCCGCCAACTTGAGTTGTCTCAGCTTCACCACTAGCAGGCAAGCAATTTCCA